>Ga0116231_10001525_pt1 | contig 47393 bp, 29 predicted proteins | sample S1TSphgellanicum_2_FD_89695 | JGI IMG/M metagenome (GOLD analysis project Ga0116231, IMG submission 89695) | Host-associated microbial communities from peat moss isolated from Minnesota, USA - S1T2_Fd - Sphagnum magellanicum MG | ecosystem: Host-associated > Plants > Peat moss > Unclassified...
CCCATCTCCAACCTATTCTTCTCCAACATACTCTTCCCCATCTCCAACCTATTCTTCTCCAACATACTCTTCCCCATCTCCAACCTATTCTTCTCCAACATACTCTTCCCCATCTCCAACCTACTCTTCTCCCACGTATTCTTCCCCAGCTCCCCCTCCATCCGACTGTCCTCCCCCCACTAGCTGGTAAAAGTTCGGAAGATCATCATCTACAGTAGCACCTCTAAGGTACGTTGCAATACAGTAACTACATTGTTGAGCTTCTCTTCTCGCATGTATCAGGCTGATCTATGGTCCTTGAACATTTTGTGATCTCATGTACATTCCATGGTTTTTTGCACTGTATGATCATGAGTCTAGCTAGATACCCACAAGCTAGACTTCTTGTAAAGAAGTTTCAGAGATCCAGAGCTGCAGCTGCTGCAGTTGAATGATAAATATTATTGCTTGAGCTGCTCGCTCGGTCGCTCGCTTGTTTGTTGAGGAAGATCTACAACTATACTACAAACTGATCAACAGGATTTATTTTGGCATTTGGGTGAACACTAATATTGTCATGGGAGATGATTTGGTGGCTTCTTGCAGATGTAATCAAAACTGTGGTGGCCACTGAAGAGAGAATTCATGCATGCACGCGGCAAACAAACAACATATATATATACTACGGTCTACGTCTAGTACTATGAGAACAGCTGGGTATCATCATGCGGCACTGCTGTTGACCATGTTACGAAACAGTTTGCAGGGGGTTTCTTTGTGTTTTTGTGTCTTCGTCCGAATAAAAAGGGGATGTCACTTTTGATGGTGCTGGTGGATGGAATCTCCACATGTTGATGCATGAGGCTGCAGTGGAGAACTGGAGACTTTTACTGCACTAGCGCTGCTCCTCTCAATGCTCATCACCATCATCAACAATATCATCAGAGCATCATCAACATCTCCATCAGATTATTGTTCAGAATTTTAGCTCCAGCAGCAGCAGTACTAGATCAGAATGCTTGCAGCTTAATCAATCCATTATTAGGAGCTTGTGGGAAAAAAAAGTACTACAGTCTAAAGCTTTGATTGATTTTCTTCTTCGTGATCTTAAGAGCTATGGTATAAAAGCTTATTGGGTTACTAGGCTCTTGATCCATTCCTCTCTAAGGTACACATCATGAAGATATTTTTACTTCACAAAATGGGTTTTTTTTGTTTGACCAGTTCATGTCCAGAGGTCTTTTCTTCTTTCAAGTTCCTTCTTATAAGACTTTTAGTGTGTGGGTTTGATGTTTTTTGGTTAAAATTTTTATGGGGCTGGTAAATATTTTCTCTAGACATGAACTTGGCTACAAGTGGGATCGATTGCAACACCCCAAATACTGGTGCACTTCAGGACTGGTCAAGTGCTTAGTGATCATGATCAGTGGCTGTAATATTTCTTTGGTGTGTGGCTCCCCCACCCACCTTCACTCTCAGTTTACCACAAGCTCAGCAGCTTGGCAGTACTCTCTTTTTCTCTTCTTCAATTCTTCAATTTTTTTGGTGAACAAAAGAAAAGTTTGTCTTATCAACAACAGTTCACAACACTTGAAAAAACACTTCCGTTAAAACAACAAAGATGGTTCAATTTGCAGCTTTCAATAACACTATGTAACTTATGATTCTATGTTATAATACTATGGCTACTCATGGTCCCAAACAGAAGTACTATTCCAAGTTAAGATTGAGAGAATGATGCTGGTCTTATAACTGTTTTTTCTCCTTGAGAATCCTGCAGGCTCACTACCTAGCAAAAAAATTTCTTAACCTTTGCTTTGCTTGAACTATATAATGAACCCATCCACCCAGCTTCTTCCAGGTTTGCTTGCAGGATCAATATTGCCATGTGCTGCATGCATGGACATATGCTCGATGATGATGCTTCTTGTTGTAAAGTTTGCTGCTTCTTTGTTGTTTCATTGTTCCCTGTAGCAGCAAAACTGACAACAGATTACATTCTCAAATGCAGCAACATTGGGATTCAACTCTGTATTCACAACATTTGAACCTACATTGAACTCTATAATGTTTTTCAAGGTGTTGAAATCCCATGTGGGTTGTTGACATAGCAGCTTGTGCTTCAGTAAAAAAACTTAAGTATGCAAAGTCAGATTTGGAAATTACTCTGAAATGCTTGAATCAAATCCTGAATGCAACCAAGCCCCACTAATATAAGCAAAAAGCCTTGGACAAGTATTCTGATTAACATGCTTTAAACCCTAGAATCACAAAGTCATTGAAGAGAATTTGTGCTTGTGTAGAATTCATGATTTAAGTTCATAGAATTGGGGAAAATTTTGTTGACCAATTCCTCCTTTGCATGCACAAATTGATCAGAATTTATCCAATTCCATCTCTACCCATGTTGGACTGTTAAGAAGAAACCCCCAGCAGTTCTTAAGATTCATCAGTGTAGTTTTCAGTAAATATAAAGAACTGGTTCTAATATATGAGGACAGTTCTAAAAAAAAATTGAAAAAAAATCCAAATAATGACTGCCAATAAGACCTGTTAGACCCAATTATGGTCTTTAATTATTAGCCCCTTAATTTCAAGGGTTTCTTTTTGGTGAATTTTTGCCACTTGGTGACAAAAAATAAATCCAGTATGCCTCATATAAAAGGATATATATTTTTGTGAAGTGTTTTGCCAAAGTTGCCAGATTTTGACTATAAAAAATTTTGGAAATCACCATATTTTGACAATAAGGCTTCCTTTAGGGTTGCCAAAATATAACAGGATTTTTAAAAATCTACTTTCCTCTCTAAACTGTAGCCAAATTTGGCTAATTCACAAGATCACCAGTGTGGTTACAAAACAAAAATTGAGAGAAAAAAAAAAACCCTGGACCCATGCAAGGACCGAACTTGGCAACATTTTGACAATGAAATTTTTTTTGCATTGAATGCAAACTCCATGATTCACTGTTCCAGCAAACAGAACATCAAATGAGACTGTTCTTACATGCTTTGATAAGAACTGCAATCTGCTACAACTTGCTTACTGGATACTTATTACATTCCTTACATAACCCTAAACCCTAAACCCTCTCACCTATACTTTCTTTATATGCTGCTATTGTGTGGCTTAAGATTCAGACTTCAGACTGTTCTGGCAGGCTTTTCAGATCTGTCTTCTCTTCAATTGAAAACTTTGTATTGAATTGCATCCCGTATTGTGAAGTTCGCACTCAAAACATTACGTGCCAACTTTTACTACTCAAGCCTCCTGGTGTGAAAATAAAATAAAGCATAAAATAAAATAAAATAAAATAAAGCATAAAATAATTTGTCATTTTATGAAACTTGATCCATAAATTCCTATGTGTTGTAAGGGAAAGCCCTGGCAGCAGGGCATTACACCCTTTGAATATAGGCGGACCCTGAGGTCAAGGATGTAATGCCCTGCTGCCATACCATTTATCTGGCATTATAAGTGAGGCAGCTCAGTACAAGGGGAGGCCTTCCTGTACAGGCCTCCCCTGTACCCAGCCAGAGTGAACTAGCACCCACCAGTGCACCAATCCAGATGGATGGTGCATCGATGGATTTCAATTTTTCATCCTTGTGTTAACCAGGTTCACTTTTTTTCCCCTTCCTCAACCTTGATCCCACTTTTTGTTTTACTTGAACTTCCTTTCCCCCCATCCCAACCTACGTATAATTTTATTTATTTTTCGAATTTTTTTCCCCCCCCCTCCTCCCACCTAGTCTCACCTACATACCTACACACCCACCCATATACCAACGATCACAACTGAATATAAATTTCAATTTATCACATAATTATTTTTCCTTGCCCTTTCACCTTCCTCCCTACTAGTCATTGAAGTAGGTACCTACAAAACCCCACCTACTTCATTGCACCTACCTCCCCAATTGTCTTTTCATCTAACCTTGCAACTATTGAAAATAATGATGAAAGAAACAAAATGAGGTTATTAGAAGGAACTTGGAATTGTGTACTCAAGAAATATTTAAGATTAATTTATTTTTTGGTCAACACTGGTATGAGGGTAATGCATAAACTTTTAAGAAAATCCAAAGTGTACACAAGTTCTTCAAGTGAGTGTTTCACATATTCCTTGGATTGGAACATTGTGTTTAAACTGTTATGAAGGTATTACACAAACTTATTTTTTAAATCCCAAATGAATGCAATACCCTTTTGTGGGTATTTCATATATGCCTTGGGTGAAACATTGTGAACTTAGATTATCCTGAGGATATTGCATAATTTATTTAAAGAAATTCAAAGTGTAAGCAATATTTTCATTTGGGTATTTTATTTATGCCTTGGGTTGAGAAAGGATGTTTCTTTTAGTGTCATGAAAATATTATGTAAACCATGAAAATATACAATGAATATATATTATTTTTATGTGAGTATTGAATTGGGGGCTAGTACCATGCAAGATAGTGATTGTATGCAATGATGGTTTTTGCACAAATGCAAGCCATAATTCAAGATTTCAACTTACTATTTGGAATGTGCAATTGTAGCTAACAATACATATAGTTTTAGTAAACAACTATAGTTTGAGACAAATAAAAGACTTTCAACAAAATTTTGGAATGATAATTTAATACTCATGCCATTCATTCAATATTCCATTGAGCATGAATTTCAACATTATCTTTTGCAAGTTTTTATGCATGCCCATTGTATTATGTGAACAAAATTGAAGTTCATCTTTTTTAAATTATTGGCATACAACCTTGCATACATTCACACAAAATGCAACATATAACAAAACAAAAATGTTGCATGAAAAAATATGGGTGTTGCCCCATGCACCATGGTACAAAAATGTGCAAGTTCAAAAAAAAACTAATCAAAATGGTGAACGTCTATGAGCTCTTAGTTTCAATAAGGGAGGAGGAAGAAACTCCTTATCCAAACCCTCCTCCTACTACATCACAAACTTACTATGCTTCATAAGTTCATAAAAATTTCGTGCAAAATCCAGTTTTCATAGGTTTGTACAAAAATCACATGAATTTTGCATTATGGTTAATATGAATGATATTTGTACATACTCAACATTTAAAATATTCAAACATATGAGACATTGTTTTTGTATGACATACATGAATGTTTATGTTTAATATACACAAATGCATAGTTTTATCCAAAATTATATCATGATAATTTCATAGATTTAGTTAAAATATAAATCGTACATACTTCACATCAAAACATCATAAGTAAAAAATTCATATCATTTATATGTAAGTGATATGTGTATTTTTTGTGCCATTTTTACACTTTGAAGCCCACAAAACTTGCATGCACATATTGTTTTACTATTTTTGCATAGAGAATCTATGTAGGCCTTCCTATTACATGAAAAAAAACAAAAAAGAACATTATTTTAAAAAAATAAAAAATAGAAGTTACAAAATAAACAAAAACAAGAAAAAAAGGAGCAATAAAATAAGTTTTCAAGGAAAAAAAAAAGAAAACAAATTATCAAGAAGATAAAGGAAGAACAAACTTTCAAGAAACATAAATGAAGAGTAAGAAAAAACAAAAGAAGTTAGAAAGGGAGAAAAAATATAAGAATAAAAAGGTTGGTTAGGTAGCAAGGAAGGGTAGTTAAGAGGGATGGGGTAAGGATTGATTCTTGGGAGGGGGGGGGGGGAGAAAAAAAAAAAAAAAAACTCATCTAAAGGACAAGGAATTTGGGTTGGGTTTCATCCCATCCAAAGGTTGGGTGGTGCATTGGTGGGTGTTACCTATCACTCAAGCCCCTACACTAAGGTTATTACAAACTATATAGACACTCACCCACCTATTAAAAGAAAGGCAATGACAATGCACTAGAAAATGAACACACCCTAAAGGGCACATTTCAAATGCCTCTTAGTGAATCAATAATATTGCACTACTAATTCTCTACTAGGTAGAATGTACCTTCTTAGGATGCATTCCATACTATAAAGGTCCATAAATAAATCATTCAATACCATAGGTAAACTATAAATTAAAGTAGGAATGATTAGATTAGCAATTATGCCATTTTAGAGTGCCCTAAAACTTGTTGAATTGATGGGTTAGGATCTTTCACAGCATAATGAAACAAATTATATATATGTATCTAGCAATACATCATAATATTGAAAAACATTGAATATATGAAATGTATATTTGGGCATAAAATTTTTGCTTGAATTTGATTCAATGTGTGAATGGCATTTGGAGTTATGTGTGCATATGATGATTAGGCATATTCCATAAAAGTGCATGCATTTATATGAGAATTCCTAAATCCAATAACATAAGTTTTTTGTTTGAAATTTAAACTAGCCATAAACGACAAAATCATTACACAATGAGTTGCTTGTTATCTAAATTGAAATTGAATGCATATTGATTATTAGGAATATCATTTAGTTATGCACATCTTCGAAGACCATTGCAAGTCCAAATTTCAAATTATAATTATCACCTACATTGAATTTGGTTCCAAGTTCTAGTAGGCCATCTACTTAATTGATGGCATGTTATAACCTTTAAATAGATGAAAAGTAGCAAATATTGTGCATAGTTGAAGTTGTTAGTCAGTACTAGTGTTGATCTTGGTTAAGTATGAACCAATGTTGTTATGTTAATATTTAAGGTTCAAATGGATATGAATTAGGGTATGCACCCTAATATTCAAAACCCAAACTAAGCTATTTGATCACAAATTTGTTGTTGGAAATAATAATGCACTGGTACATACTCAAAGTTTCCTTCTAGAATGAATTCCTATGCATATGTAATGTAGAAATTTTTGTGTGTGCTTCCTAGTACATGTATGTTGAATGCAAGCTACATAAGTTAAGGCAAGGAATTAGTTTAATGTTTATTAGAAGAACTTGGGGAGATTTGTGAATTGAGTTGGTACCATCATGTATTTTTCAGCAAATCCACTTTTCCATGTGAGATGTTCTTCACAATATTGCTTATATTTTACAATGATGGTGTTTATTTCTTTTGCATTACTTTTGCAAGGGTGGTATTTTGCAATGGTGTTTTTTTGTTTGTAGATCACATTTCTATAGAAATCCATTTTGTGCAAAAACTTGTGAAAAGTTGATGATCTAAAGGTGATTGAAAGCTTATGACGTAGCCCATTTTTGGATTTGTGAGATTATGGTCATCTAGTGGGGGGGTTTTAGGTTGTGATTTTGTTGGATTATCTATTGGTTTTTCTTTTTTTTCTCCATGCATTTGAAGAAGTTTTTTTAATCATTTTTCATTATTTGCTCCTACTAACGCGCTCCCAAGTCACAGGGTGAAACCCACTTGAGGGTTTCACAAAGTCAAGTTGCGGAAAGTTGAAACTTGGAAGCACGCTCCCGGCTTCAAACTCTAAAAAGGGGTAGAGGGTTGAGTTGGGAGCCCAGGGATTAGACTAGGAAGAAGGACTAACTTAGCTCGTGTGAATCTGCATCCAAAAATCAACCACAAGAGGTTAGTTTAACATTCGGGACACCCTTTGGTGTTAGGATTTGCCACGGGCACTTGGACACACAAGACTCACCACGGCTTGGACTCGAGGGAAGCCACCACCTTCCCCCTTATAGTATTCTCTGCGGCTAGTCGCGGAGGCTACATCCGAATGGCACATTTTGTTGGGACTCCCGAAATGGAGTCCTGAAATTGTCTCAGTTGGACTCCCGGGATTTTGAACAGCCATAGCTCCTCGTTCCAAACTCGAATCGGGACGAGTCCTGAATCAAAGTTGTAGCGCTCGTCGAGAGCTTTCCAACGCTGTGTCGCACTCTTCAAGGCGACGTCGGAAAGAGGTCGATTCTCGACTTTTAGTGGTCGGGAGTCAAACTGCCAGTTTGACTTCCGGCCCTTCTTTTGCCCATAACTTGGGCTGCAGATGTCCGAATGGCCAATGCAAGGCCATTTTCGATATCTACGTTTCAAGACCTTTCCAACGACACCAAGAACGCCTCAATGCAAGGTGTTTTGGGCCTTGCTGTTGAGCTCTGAACATTCGGGAGTCCCGGCGGACTCCAAACCTCCAACTTTTCCAAGTGTTGGGCTTCACCCCCACACTTGGCCAAAGTGGGGTTGCGACACCTACCATTCATGGGATGTTGGGTTTTTTGATAAAATTATAAAATAAGCACGTTTTGCACTTTTTTGGTTAAGGTTTTTTCATTTGCAACTTTGGGTTTCTCCAAAAAAAGAATCATTAGAAGAATAACCACTTTTGAAGTGCATTGTGGAAAAAATTATTCCACTTCCAACACTTTTTATTTTCTGAAATGGTTGTGTTCACACATGGGTGTGTTGGTGGAAGGTTGATCAATTTTAGGAGTGTTGGGTTCCTTTTTGTAGTTGCAAAAGAAGTTGTAATTTATTTCGGGTTGGGGTTCTTGATGGTTCTTGTGTATAAATTTGCAAAAGTTCAAACCTACATTTAGTTTCTCAATTCTATTTGTGCAAACACGTTTTGTTGACTAGGACACATTTGTGCGAAAACTTGCAAAAGCTTGGGCTTGGATGTTTTAGTTCTTCAATCACACTTGTGCAAATTGTAAACACAATTTGGTTTTTGAATTATGTTTATGCATAAACTAAAGTTGTTTTCTAAACTCATAACATGGTTGTTATTTTTAAACCAATAATAGGGTTGTTGTTTACATTTGCTAAATTTGTACACCCACAAATAAGGTTGTTACTTTCTTGCATTTGGGTCCAAGCATGGAAAAGTAGACCAAATAATTACCTTGCAACATAAATTGAAAGTGGCCATTAAATAGGCCTTGGTATATGTGACAAATATGACACATATGACTTGCTAAAATGTGTGGTCACTTTAGACAAATCACATAAAATTTCAATCACAAATGACAATACATGGCACCTAGTCAAAAGGAGAATCACATCAATATGTGACTAGAACACTAGCTTTTCATCCATCTATCATGACATGGTTATTTGCAACTAGTTTTAATGACTTAAATATGTAGTCACATATGCCTATGTGGCATGAACATTTGCAACTAGATTTACATGTAAAATGTGTAACCACATATGATAAAGAGCTAAGATTTATACATGTGGCAAAAATTTATTAGTTGGACTTGGATAAAGATTTTCCATTAGATGAGGTACATGTGGCAATAAATAATAATTTAAAGTTTTATAATAACAAGTAATATAATCATAACAACTACTTAGTTTAGGTGTAAATAGGCATCCTAACATCAGCTAGGTAGGTAGGTAGATAGATAGGTAGGTATGTAAAATCCTAGATTTATTTCATTGGTACAAGCCTTCTTAATTGGCTCATCCCATATCATTCATGCACATTGACTATTTAAAGTGTAAACCCCAAGAAGTCCATTCTTTCACCTACCTACATATTTTACAAAATTGAACTTTTCAACAAATGATATGGGATAAAATTTAATGAAAGGGAACCGCAACATTATGTAACTATAAGGTAGACAAACCAACCACTGTAGATTTAAGAACTTAAAGGAGGTTGAATCTTCACACATTGCTCCTTTGCTTCTAACATTCAAAAATCACTTTTAACTTTCCATTTAGCGCTTTCAATGCCAAAAACAAATCTCAATTTGGTCACAGAATGAGGAATATATGAATTGTTTTGTGTAAGGGGGTTTATGTTTTATGGTAGGCCTATTAAAATAGTTTTGTATTTCAAGGTTAAATTCTTGGGCATATTCACAATCAGGGTACCATTTTTGGACACATGATTCAAAAATTTTGTTTTTGCTATCTTCCAAACATAAAATCTAAATGGAATCAATTTAAGTGAAAAATATTAAATAATTCAAAATTATGATAATTTGCATGGTGGTGGTGATTTTTCACATGCATATGTAATTATGCATAAATATTTTGGTAAAAAACCAAACATGCAGAAAATGAATACAAAAGTTTGTATATACAACTTAACATGTTTTCTTGCATGAAAATTTCCTGCACATTTTTCCCACACTTGGGGCCACAAATTTTAAGCTTAGTGAATACAAAAATTCAACCAAATGGCAAAAAAAAAAATCATTTTCCTTGTTGCGCCCTTTCAAAATGGATTTTATAACCTTCAAAATTCTTATATCATATATTATTTAATCAAATGCATTATATAAACATTGCCAAACATAGATGAATGCATTACTTATCTTGAAAGAAAATTAAAATCAATTACATTGTTTAATACATTCCTTTTGATTCCTTTAAAATGAAAATTACAATTAAACCAAGGATTCAAATTATTTAAAAGGATTCAAAAGGACATCTATATTATATCTAATCTATTCTTGGATTTTTTTATTAAATTAACACGACATCATTCTAATTATGATCATACATTAATCCAATATAATCGTGAAATAATAAATGTAATTAAAATCCAAAATAGTCCTTTGCAATCCTTTTTTCATTAGACCATCTTTTTGGTCAATACCCTAATTGTGAATATGCTTTCTTTGGTTGTTGTTCCATTGCCTTTGGAATATAAAGAATTTTTGTAAATCCTTAGTTGTGCACCCATAGGTTTTTATATCACTCAAAAATGACTAAAAATGAAAAAGATATGGGGTTTGAAACTAGAAAGGGTTTAAAGTTTTTCCGTCAAAAACTTTTAGAGAAAATATCACAATCCTTTTATTTCTCTTCTTGAGTTTTTTTCCTTGCCCTTTACTTTTGGTGCTTAAAGAACATTTGTAGCCTTCCAATTTGCGCTTCCAATGACATAAAAAAATTTCAATTTGGTTAAAGGATGGTTCTATCATATCACATCCTTTATCTAGTGCAAAAAAACATTGTCACATATTTACACAATAAAAAACTTATTATTTAACCTATTTACTTACTACCTACTAGCTAGTCCACTTAATTAATTAATTCAAAAACATTATGACATATCCACACCATAAAATGTCTTTTACTTAGCCTACCTACTTATTATATATCTATTACCTATCCTACTTACTACCTACAACTTAACTTATTTAATTAATTAAATAATACAAAAACATTTTCACATATCAAAACAATAAAATGCTTATTACATTATAGTCCACCTAAATACTATTCGTTACCTATCCTACTTACTAACTATTACTTAGCCTACCTAATTAACTAAGTTTTTTATTATTCACCCTATTTAATAAATTAATTACATGGTCAAATGCATTGAAGTAATGATTTTTTTGTTTTGTGTGGAATTTGTAATAGTGTGATATCTTAAACAATCATCATCAAAACCATCCTTTTTTATCTTGGTTTTATATATATAACCCTTAATGAAATTAAAATTAAAAAGTGTTAATGTCTTTTTTTTCAAGATTTTCAATAGCTAGAATTTGATTGAAATTTACAAAAAGTTGTTAGGTTTTTATACATGGTTCAAGTAGTCAAAAAAGAATTTTTAATTTTTTAAAAATTATTTTCAATTTTTCTTCTATCCAAATTTGGCTAAATCTTTTTGTGGATCAATGGGATTATTAAGGCCACTCGGTAAATAATTGGGCTTATAAATGAAACAAAAATTTAATAAATTCCTACCCAAAGGGGGTCATCTTTAAAACCACCAAAATTCAACTATCGGTAAATCAAATAGATTTTCGAAATACTATAGTTTTCGGTAAGGGAATCACATTATCGGATTTGAAGTGGGGGCAGACACCTACAACCACCTTAAATATCAAAACACAAACTTAAAACTCATGTGACAACAATAAAATAACCATGGAAAAACACACACACACTGAATGAATGTACTTGAAAACATAAAACCTTGCAAATACTTTTTTAAAAAATACCAATTTGGTAAAAAACATTGATTACTTTAAAAAGAAGGCAAAAAGTTCAAAAGGTTTGAGCTTTCTTCACAAGTAGGCTTGAAAAACCTTTGTACATCTTCTTTGGGAAATAGAGAAAAACTCAAAATCCCCCTAGATATATGCCTTGCAAACCTTATAAAAGAAAATAAAAATCCTAATTACTAGTCCAATTGATCATTTTTAGATTTTCAGTTCTAAAAATAAACATCACTAAATCTAGTTTCAATTACATCAATTTGATTCCAATTCCATAAATCCGGTTTTGGTAACACCAATCTAATTTTGGTTCCACAAATCCAATTTCAGTTACAAAATGTTTCTCACTTCAATAGGGACTTTGGTTTTAACATAAAATGAACAATTTGAAACAAAATGAACTTTGAAGTAAATTTGTGTAAAATCTTTATATAGTTTAAATTATAATTATAATAAATTGTTTAGATTCATGGGTCCAATGCAACCATGGTAAATTAGACCACAAATGTTCCTTGCAACATAAATGAAAAATAGCCATCAAGTATGCTTTGATGTATTAAACTTACAACAATTATTTAGTTCAAGGATTAATATGAACATTTTTTTCAACTTTTTAAAAACTTTAAATAAAAACTACATGTTTAAAGTAGGTTTAAGTAAATGAAATATTACAATGGTTTTTTAAAATTTGAATTAATGGGGTCCTAAAATGTAGTTGTGGCTTTTCATCTTATTCACATTCTAATAAACAATATCTAGCTTTTAGGGTAAAAATAAGTTTGAAAAAAATATTTACCAATTAATTTCAAACCTATTTGCTACCTATTTTTATTATACTAAAGTTCTTCAAATTTTATATTCAATTTACCATAAACTGAATGGAGGCATAGATGTTTTCAAAATGAAAAATAAAAATCTTTCTAATTTACTTTCTTGTGTTTTTATAGAAAACTATCATATTTTTTAAAAGGATTAGGCAAACATACTTTTTAGTCTAATTTTCCATGCTTGGGCCCTCATTCAAAATAACCAAATAAAAATCACCAATCTAATAATCCCATTTAATGTCTTAAAAAAAAACATGTTCACACCTACACAAAAGCTTATTATGTTATAAATTATAAATAATAGCCCATTTTTATTGTTTTGATTGGTTGTATGAAATTTTCACAAACCTACCAAACCCTATTACAGATCTAACACTTAGTTTATTCAAGAACACTAAGGAAAAAAAATTAGACCATTAAATCTTGCAATTTCATTTGCCAACTCATATTTTTTTCACATTTGGTGACATGTATATTTACAATTAAGATTTATAATCGCAATCTAAGTTAAATAAGATGCCATGTGGTGTCTATGATGAACGACATCATGAGTCACAAAAACAATTACATTATCATTTATTTTTGCCCAACCATTAAAAATGGGTGATATAAGTGCATTTTTCATCTTCATTTTCATCCAAACTAATATCATTCACAAGTTGTAATTGCATATGCAACTTTAAATCACTCATAGTTGAATATATGATTACATTGAGTCATTTTACCATGTGCCACAAAGGACAATCACATCAACAATCACAAAAATGATTGATTTGAACACAAGTCACAAATGAATGGGTTGGAATGGATAGGATTCCCTGTGTTTACAGCTCATATATGTTTTTGTGGAGTTTTGTTTTGACTTTTGACATTGGTTGTGAAAGCTCCAACATACATTACTTCTATGTTGAAATTGTTGATAGTGTGTATGTGGTCCTTTTTTTTCAAATCTCACATTAGGCTTTGGAATCACCTTGTTGAATTTTTTTCTCTTTCACATTTAGTTGTTCTTTTTGGTAAAAAGATATTTTGTGAGCTTTCATTTGCTAAAACACATTGTTTGGGGTTTTATTTAAGTGTTTTCATAGGGTAAGGTTTTATTGCAATGTTAAAAATTAATTTTAATTATGAAACTATATATGAAGGGTTGGAAGTAAGGTTATTGTAGAATCAATTTTGTAATCAAGAAAAACAACTAAGAAGACTTGCAAATAGAACAAGAAGCAATTTGAAGAGAAAGACGAATGTTACTTAGTAGTAACCAAAAATTTTGGCTTCTTAACCATCACAAATCTATTGCATGGGTTTCTTTTTCTTGAAGGATTTTAGAGGTATCTTTGATGTGCATGGAATTCAAGGCATGAGGTGTGTAATGTGCCATGGAAATGGAAACGTTCAGAGCTTTGAAATCTCTAACAACACAAGGGACAAAAAATGATTTATTACCTACAACCCAAAGCATGGCATCAACAACATGAAGAAACATGTGGAACATGTAGTTCATTTGGCACGATACAAATCAAAAGTGGGAACTATAAAAGGGTTTGGGGATGGTCGTAAAAAGGCCAAAAAATGTAGCACTATTCTTCCATCAACCATCGCCGCCTTCTTTGGTTCTCAATAAACTTACCATATGATTAATTTAATCCAACAAAGATTTTAGAAGATTTTGTTTTGATGGTAGCAAAAGGATACATGTCCTTATCTATTGTGGAAAGCCTTTTCCTACACTCAATTTTGCATTGTGACTAGAAGTGTGTTTTCCTATCTCAGAAGTATTCATTGAATGAATATTTGCCAACAATGCTTACAAGGATGATGGAAAGGTATGTCATATAGCTATTGCAAAATATGCCACAACCATAGCCTCCTTTGATCTATGGATGTCCAAATCTAAATGAGACACTTTTGCATTTGTCATAAACTTCATTGATCACCAATGGGTACCTTGCCATGTTACTGTTGCATTTTTTGAACCTAGAAATACATCAAGTGTTGTTTTAACCATCCAAATGAAATCATTGGTAGTTGAGTTCAATTTCACAAATACAAGATTATTTCATATGTAAACTTGAATGAAATAGGAAGGGCAAAAACATGCTTGGGTGGACCACTAGGAATGTAACACCTTGATTTTCTTAGACCCATTAAACTTTGAAAAATCATAGGAAACACTTCAATAATTTTTCATAATTTTTTTAAATGAATACATTTATTAGGTTCCATAAATTTTGAGATTTCAATAATATCAAGAATGTTGTGTATTTTTATGTTCCTAATCATTGCATTTAGAAAAAACTTTAGGACTAGCATTAGTTCCTTTTCTTTGAACTTTTTGGTCAAAAATGTAAATTTGAAACATGATTTGAAAATTTTCTTAGGAATTTTTTTCCTATTGTAATTTGGAAGTCATTATATTTTTAGGTTTTATTAAGAAATTAATTGAGTAAATACAATTCAATTATGAATTTCAAAAATTAAGGTTATTAATTTTTGAAAACGCCATTTTAATTAGGAATACAAATCCTTATTTTTTACCAAATATGTACCATTATTTTTTAATATTAGAGAGGATTTTAAAATTTATTATTAAAAGGGAAAAATGATTTGAATTGATAAAAATTGTTTTTATAATTTATTTGAGCACATTTGGCTCAAAAGTGCTTTTGACCCTGGAAATTATGCATCTAACAAAAGGTATTCATGTTTACGTGATAGAGGGCATGAATGCATAATATACATGATATAAAATCAATTTGTAGTCAAAATGCATTTATATCTAAAATGCATTGTTAAAGGAGGTACGCAAAATACAAATTATAAAATTATAAACCAACAAAAAAAACAACACATGTATGTTATGTGTAGTATTTGGAAAAGGACTTTTACCTTGGCACCCTTAGCTCCTTTGACCATGTTTTCACCCAACAATCCTTTTTTCAATCCACTATAACATAGACAAAAAAAATCAATGAAAGAGTTACTAGAATGGGAAAAGGCATGTGTGGAGGCTTCTTTGCCCAAATTGTTTTTGAAAACACCTATGAAAATTAAATTTGCATCCAAGGTAATTATGTTGTTTCAAGAAACATTTGTTATGCAATTAAAATATGTTATTCATGTCAAACTTGAACTTTACAATTTAGGGTTCCAAGCAAGTAAACTTGGGTTATGGTAGGGATTGTTTGTGAATGTCTTATTCCTAGTGTTCACCAATGCATCATGGACCAAACAAGGGGGTATTGGCTTCTATCATATGCATTGGAAGTTGTAATGACAATAGTTGTGTGCATACAAAAGAAAAAATACGCCACCATAAAATGAATAATTTAATTGTAAGATGCATTGAAATTTTTCCAATATAATTTTTTTTAATATTTAAAAATTTAACTCATCGTGATTGTTTTGATTTCACATTGAAATCTTTAAACTTTTCTCTAAATTTGTTGACCAATCACATGTTTAGAGATATTTATAGGGTGGTCTATTAATATTTGTGACCAAAAGCATAAGGAATAATTATAGGATTTATAGTTTGATCATTATTTTAAATGCAAGAATTGTAGTTAGTGTAAGATGTGGACTCCTCAATATGTCAAATGTGAGCCACCTAACCATGCTTTTACCCTATGGTGGAAAAATGAAAGTTTAAATGCCAACAAACTTTCATTTGTTTCTTCAATGGTGGTAGTAACACCAAATAGTCAGTCTTTTAACGAAATTGTTTCTTCTAGAAGGTGGAAAGTTCATGAACCACAAATATTACATGTTGGGTATTTAGCATGGCAAATTCTTGGTATTTTAGGCTCTCAAATAGAAATTGAAAGGATATCTAGTATGGCAAGTATCCCTACTTGTTTGAAAAAATGTTTATTAGGAGCAAAAAATCTAGAAAAATTGGTGCTCATTCACAAAAATTGGCCCCATCATGCAAGATTGGATGACAAAATGGTGGAAGGATCTGCTTCATATATTTTTTGCAATAGAAGATGCTTTCTTGGATGATAATGAACAACTATTGGTTGATGCAAAGTGTTATGAGGATGCATGGTGAATTTCCATAACATGGTCTTTTTATTTTTTTGATTTATTTGAACAAGTTTGAGGGATTTATGTAATTAACTTCTAACATGTGCCTTGTTTCATTTTAGATGTTTTGAACTTTCTTTCAAGTTGCAATATTGAGGCCTGATAAAAAATTAATTTTTAATAATTTGTAATCTAAATGTTATCATGGTTGATGTTGTCAAAATGGAATGAATTTGAGTAGTTTGGCATGGGAGTCATTCTTGCCCTTGTGAACAAAGTAAACATTTCTTGCCCCTTGTGAACACTTCTCACACGGGCTTTAGATTTTTGTGAAGTTAAATGATGCCCATAAGTTGGATCTTTATCAAACACTTTAAGATAGATTAATTTGTTCTTTTGTATTCAAAATATGTTCTTCCAACAGAGTGCTCATGTGCAACTTAATAAATGGACCCCTATGGGTTGGCTGAAAGATAATGTTTTTTCATTTCAAATAGACTTAGATTCATTTTTAAAAAAGAATATTCGATACCAAGCGCATATATGATACTGGTGGTATCATGTTCTGGGGCATTCATATCCGTAACCAGGATCCCATTAAAACATGCTAATCATTATTCGAATTTCGTACCCACCTGATATATAAACTCCAAAAAAAAAATTTTAAAAATTCATATTTATACACAATTTACACATTGAATGAATCTACATACACGTACCCAATTGGTATGTTCAAATGCATATACCCACCCAACACTGGTATGAACTTTGTCAGGTATGAACTTTTTGAACATACCATCTTGGTGGGAGGTCCTGGTATTATATATGTTTTAAAACTTTCATACAAGCCTCGTCCTGGAATTGGGACCTTTTTGAAACTTTCTTATCAACCTATTTCATTAAGATTGATTTTTGGCTGGAGAGAAGCAGGTGATACATGCAATGTTTTTTCTCTCAAAATTGTGAGGTAGGTGGCTTGGTGATCACCCACAAGAGGACTTAGCCAAATTTGGCCATAGGTCAGAGAGGAAAGTAGAGAAGTTCATGAATCATGTATATTTTAGTGACATGTTATTATAACCTGTTTCTAAGTACAACTAGTTGGCCCTTTCTGGGACCTGGAGTGGAGGTAGGCCTAACGCCCAATTTTATGAAGGGTATTCATATTTTTCCCTTTTCAATTGTTGGGTCATTTTTTTAAAAAAAATTTACCAAGTAAATTGGATGTGCAATGCATGGTCATAGTCAAAAAGGAATAATTTTATTTTTTGTTAAAAAACCCTTTTAAATTGATGTTCAATAAATATAATAAACAATGCAAAGTGGGTGCTTGTGATCACGTGGCGCTCTGAAATTTCAGATTGCATTTTGAGCCCTCAGGCCTACCTCCACTAATAATTTTTTAAAAAAAAAAATCCCATAATGTGACAACGTTGGGCCACTTTTTGACCTGTCACATTGGCTTTCTGTAGGTCACCAGGATGCGAAGAAAATCGCCAAAAACAGAAACACTAAGTATATGCCTGAAATTGAGACTCTTATATCTGATACTACCATAAGGTACATATATTAGAGTTATCCGTAAAGTACGGAAAACAACACCAGAACCCTCAGTTTGGTCATACAAGGAGGCCCAAAGACAGCGTGAAGACAGGGTGACTTTAGAGATAACTCTATTTGTACGTGCTGGTACTATTACCTCAGGTCCATACTAGGCTGGTACAAGGCTGATATTGCCATAGGTCATACCAATGTTGATACACATGTCAACACCAGGCACATGCTTGGATAGTAACTACTAACTACCTCTTTAGCTTTGTTTTTGGCTACTGAATTACTTTGTGATGGCAATAAGAACAACCAGAGTATGGGTTGTAGCTGTCCTGCTCACAACCAATAGTTGAATGCCACGTCAGCTAATTGTCTCAAAACCTCCCTCTGGATTCAGAGTTAGGTTCTGGAGAAGAATGGAGTGACTGAACAAATAATTCTGGGATTCTGGAGAGGGAGAGAGAGGGGGGGGGGAACTTGAATGGAGTTCTTGGAAAAGGGAAGACCGGTGACTCATTATTGTTATACAACTCAATTCTCATTAGATGTGTCAAAAAAAGACGACAAAAGCTAGTAAATAGGGACCTGGTGTCAGTTTGTCACAATTTAATGCTCGCAGGTACCTAGACTGAAGTTCAATGTTGGACTCTGCAGATTGATGATTAATAGTCCTTAGTCCCCAGGTGCCTAATCAGTGTGTCAGATTGTAACTACAATTTAATGTTAGCTTTTCAGAACAGGTCACTTATCTGACTTCTAACAAAAGCATCACAAACACGCTGGCCCTGCCAATAGATAACATGTTGTACATCTACCTACTGTGTTCACATTCTGAACACCAAAACAATCTGTTCAGTCTAAACACTTTCACCAAAGAAACCCGGTTCACCTAATGTGAAACTGGTTTTAATAAGGTAAAACTTCCAAAAGTTGGATCCAACGCGATAGTTCGTGTCCCTGTGGGGGCAGGGCCCAATAAACGAAGTGCACAAGTAAAGCCCTGGCTGTAAATAGGAAGGGTGTTCTTTGCAAGGGGTATTAGCCCAGGCCAAAAATGGTGATGAACTCCCTTAGGAAGAGAAATTTCATGCAGCCAATGGGAAGGCCCAAGCATGCACTCAAGGTTCCTTGCTTTTTACCCTTTAAGGTGGGGGGGGGGAGGGGAGGGGAGGGGCGCCATTTTTCCTTGGTTCCCAATGTGTTCCCATTATGTTCTGTTTAAGGGTTCCCATCAGGTTTTCAATATGTTCCACAAGTTCCCAATGTGTTCCCCAACATGTTCTCCATAGCACCTCACTTTTATCCCATATGCTTTGGCAAATGTTGTCCTCCTTTTTCACCTATATATGTGGGCCAAAGTGAAAGAACTCTCTACTTCAAAATAGAACCTTCTATTGTGGGGAGCCTCCATAGTTTCAAAATTTTTTGAGTGATGGGCCAATCAAATTGGCTCGTTGCAAAAATCAAATTGGCTAGCTACATGGCTTAAACATCAATTAGCACAACTGGTTAAATTTTGGCATGAGGTGGAGCTAACTTGGCAATTTTCAAAAAAAGTTGGAGTGGCTATGATGGCAACCTCTCATTTCTAAAATGATATTTGGTGATGGCATGGGGTTATTGTCAAGGGAGTACATTTGGCTACATGGCACCTCATTCAAATACAATGATTAAAATTCTTCCATGAATGACAAAACGTATTTTACACTTGCATATGGATGGAAGGAATTAATTGAACTATTTAATATTGACTCATGTAAATGCAATGATTCAAAGTCTTGCATTCAATCTCCAATCTCCTACATCAATGACAAAACACATTTTATGCTTGCATATGGATGGAAGGACTCAATTGCACTATTATCACACTTAAATACAATGATTCAAATTCCTACATTCAAACTTCTACATGAATGGCAAAACACATTATAGTTTTGCATATAGATGGAGGAATCAATTGCACCATTGCTTACAAACAAACATGAATTTTGGACAATTGATGTTTATCATTGCCTTGTAAATATAAATGTTACAAATATTAAATTCTAATGTGCTTATTGTCCAATGTATATTATAGTATGATAGTATGAATCACAATGTAATAACCTTTTAAATTATTTACCTTAATCTATGACACCATAAACTTTTTCAATTTTCAAATTTGTCCATTTTGCAATTACCATAATCACACATCAACATTCAGGAGTTTCTGATACTTCCCCATATCCAATATCCCTTATCCAACACATAAAGGAGCAACAAAAGAAAAAAAGACAAAACCATACAAAACAACAATGAAAGGAAGCCTTTTTTTGCATTTCTTTTTTTTTGAGTTTTTGCTTTTTAAATCCTAATTTTTTTGTCATCTTTTTCATATGTTTCAATGTTCATTTTTCCCTTCCTTTAATATAAAATGCCTACAAACAAGATTTAGAGACAAAATAAACAAGATCAAAATGTTTCTCACAACTTTGAAAAGAAAGAAACACAACCACAAAAACCAAAGATAAATCAAATACCTTGTTGTGTATTTTTTATTTTTTTAAATTTTGTAATTATCATCGCACAATTCAAAAATCAGCTTTACATCACTTGGTTTAAAAACATTGTGACTCGCCCTCAAAATTCAATTTGCTATCAAATGTCACACCTATCACTCACTTTTGAATCAAGCAGTACTTAATCTCCAACAATATGATGTTAAGATTCCAAAACCTCAACAAGTTCCTTTTAACCTCTACATGAATTATTTACACAATGGTATACACATCACAAAATTTTATAATCACATTCACTTAATTTAGATCATGGACAATAACACAATTGGAATTGAAGACCATGGCCATCAACAAATTCAACCATGGATAACAAATAAAAATTCAAATTTGAAATTGAATGACCATGGACAACAATAGGGTGCAAATGGGATAATAAGAGCCAAAGCTACCTACTTGGGTGATTTTTTTGTTTGAAATATTCCCATAATATCTTGATATTTCATTTGAAAATTCAAAAAAGTCAAATCTAACTTAGGAAAATGTTGCACAATATATTACTATCTAAATATGTATTTAAAGAACTTACCTAAAAATATGTTGTAGAATTTTCCAATAACAAGATTCTTTATAATGTTTAATGAATGCCTTTAAATATTATATTATCAATAGATTCATTCCAAACCATGTCACATGTTTCCATAATATATTGAAAACATTATCATGAATGCTTTTGGATGATTTGTAACATTGGTACAATCTTTTACAATAAAACATGAGATATTAAACATTACTCATAATTATTTTGGCTCCTATTAATGTGATAATACCCAATAAACACTAGGGGTTAACTTAAATCAAGAAGATTTTAGCTTGCCACATTATCCAAACAAACATTATCATTACTAAATTAAGCAATAAAAAATAGCACATGTCACAATAAGGTTACAATTTTAAGTTGACTCCTATTATGTTATTCGCACCTTTAAGTGTTGTTTAATACCTATACAAAAAATAACAAAGATTAATTTGAAAATGAAAAAAAAAACACACACACACACAACAAATTAATGCAAATAGAAACTCACTTAATAAGTTCACACAAAAAAATCTCTCCCACAATTCAAATTGTTTATTACATAACATATACACATTGAATGAAAGTCACTTCTAATGAATTAATGAAGAAAGCATGAAATAATTTTTGAATCCCTTACAACTTACAAAGTTACAAACATCTATTTTTCATAAGTAAAGAAAATAATTTGGATTTTGCATCATGTAAATTGGTCACACTAATACACAAGAATAATGAACCCTAGGGGTTAATTTGAAGCCATTACCACCTTTTTCTTGTGTGTACCTCAACATTAATCCCTCAAACAAAATCATTCATCCAATGTTCATCCATAATTAATCACTCAAGTTTCAACTTTCCCTCAAGCTTAGAAATTAGAAACAATACACGGGCCTTAAAAGAAAAAAATCATCAAAAAGATAAAACAATGGCAACATGCAATGTGAAAAAGGAAAAAGTAGAAATTGAATTCATAATTATTCTTCAATTTCAAAAAATCAAACATTTAAATTCTAAACCCATTTCCAACCCCAAATTTCAAATAATGAATAACAACGAAGAAAATAAAGAAAAATTTTAAAAATAACCTTTTTTTGCATTTTTTTTCTTTGTTTTTGCTTCCTCAATGTTCATCACTATTATTTATTATGTCATCTCACATTTGCCTCCTTTTCCTCTCACTTTGGAATAAACAAAAGGATTAGGAATCTCTTCTAAATTAAACCTTCCTCCATGCATACCAAATCTAAAAATGAAGTTCATAAACAAGAAATTGAAGCAAACAAAAACTCAAGAAATAATATAAAAAAAGGATAGTTTATATATTTGCAAAAACCACATCAAAATTGTAGCACATACTTATCTTTGATTTGGCACCCATATTTACAATTCAAAAAACTTGCAACTTTAATAACTTGCTTGTTCCTAAGACTCCACTACACATCTACACAATAATGGAGTTTGCCTTTCCACTTGGCAATGGCCTATTTAGAATGAAAATTTTACAACATAAAAAAATGTTGATCTTGCAAAATCTAGTGCATAGATCAAAATGTGTGCTCAACCAATTCCACAATTTATCATGAAACTAATACATCACAAACTTCCCCTCCCACAATTTGATAATGAAAATTGTGCAAAAATTGTTATATATGTTTTAGATGCACAACATTCATGCGTAGAAAACACAAACCCATGAAATATTAGATTTCGTGCAAATTTTGAATGAACCAATGAAACTTGTAAATTTTTAATGTAGTGTTAAAATTCTATTCATTTTCAACAAAACCAAACACTTGGATAATGACAATTTCAACTAGTTTAATATGTTTAAAGAGATTATGGTTGAAGATGAGGGATGTAAAAACTTTATGCCAAAGCCTAATCACTAGGTTTAATTCATTGTCCTTTCACAAAATTGATTCAAAATTATGAACCATGGTCATTTTGGAAAAACCATTTGCAAAGCAAGAGTGTGAGTATCAAAGGTTAGCACATATTTGCCACAATCACCCACCTTGCAAAGGGCATAAAAAATTTGCTTCAACACACTCAGGTGATCAAGTGAAAACTTTCTTCTACATTTGTCAAATTCTTAGCCTGAATTTAAGGACAAATGACACCTAGGGCAATCATAACCTCATGTTTTAGGAAGCGACATGTTCAAGTTTTAAGACAAATCTCCAAATAACTTCATCACATTCCTCTTTCACTAAATGGTGATAGCCCATTTAAAGGTAGCCTTGGTGACATGTCACAAACTTCTAGCACTATCAACACTAGACTAGTAAATAGGGTATTTATATCTAACAAATGAATACGTGAGATACATAACATCCTCCAACCTTAAGCTACCAAATTGAAATAAACATTTTGGGATAAAAAAAAACATGTTATCATATGTCCAAAAACACCAACAAGTCTTTCAACATAAAGTAAGACATAAGGGATCAAACTCTTCCATGCTTGGACCACAATCAAATGGATATTGTAATCTTTTGGGAATTGTTTATCATCATGACCTCATCTACATTAAACACTATGAAGGTAGTAGCAACAAATACGGCTTTTGTGGCCTTTAACAACACAATATGCATGACCTTTACCATGCCCCAACCCAAGCTATCACACATGTTTTGTGGCAAAAAATTTCATTTTCAACAACTACAAGCTTGGGCTTGGTTTTTGTAATTATTTGACCATGGGATGTCTAGGAGCAAGAAGGTGAAAGAGCATAATGAATTGCATGTATTTACATTTCTATTTAATGAAGACATCAACCAAAAGCTTGTTGAGAATAAAGGGTTGGTCATGAATAATGTATGCACATGTTCATTCTTGGCATGCATTGAATCCTTGTTGTAATGGTAAAACTTACCCGAACATGCGTTTGATACCTTGCGTTTCCAATGGCCAAATCTTTAAACAAATTATTTAATTTTGGCACCAAAAGCTTTTCTTTCCCTTCCATGCTAGTGCAAATTAATTGCATCAAACTAATTGGTGCACTAAACCTTTGCCATCAATGACATTTTCAGCCCAGGTAATTAAACGAGTAGTCCAAGTATCTTGAAATTTTTTTGTTCCCTTTTATAGTTTCCTCCTCTTAGGGTTTTTCTTTGTATGGTGGCTCTAGATTGCGATATATAAGGAAAAAAATGACATATTAAATCACAATGAGGATTTAAACAATAATACAAAATTGAGAGTCAAAACCCTAAATACATTACACATGAAAACTTGCAATAGAAGTTTAAAGAAGTTGGAAATTAAAAGTTTTTAGCTAAAGTTTTCTTAAACAATTTGTTGGTCAATTTGGATTTTGGGCTTTGAAATTTGAAACATGTTGTGAACTTGGATCATAGAATCCCCAAATTTTGACTTTCAAGATTCAACTCCTTAATGCTCAAGTGCACATTGCACATTGGTAATAATTTGATTTTCAATTCTTGATTTTTGAGTTTTTTCAACTTCTTAATCCTGATTTTCAAATTGAAAATAAAACAATTGAGGCTCAAGCCTCAACTACAAAGAAACTTGAAAGGGTAAAACAAGTGATGCATGAGTAAGGAAATTAAAAGGATGAAACTAAGGAATCAAAACTTAGAAGAAATATGTTTGAGTTTGGAGTTGCAAACTTGTAATGTGATTATGCACAAAAAGAAACCACTAAATGATGATTTTCAAAATATTGAATTTGAATCAAATAACTTGTAGACATTTTCATTAACTTTTACAATTTCAAGTCAAACCCCTTTTTCATTATTCCAATTTGCTATTTCACATGTTGTCTTTCCTCAAGTTTCCAAGTTGCCCCCTCCCCAACCTTAAACCATAATCTTTCATAATTCATTCAACTACTAATTTCCAAAACAATATTGCAATTGGTAAACACACAAAACAAGTCCAATTTTGCAGAATTGATGGTTCCACCAAATTAATAATACCTATTATCGTATTTATGCAAAAACCAATTTTACATATGTAGAGTCTTTATGCACATAAAAATGTTGACAAATTTTTAATATATTTAATTTGTTGAGTGCTAGCAAATTGTCTTCAAAGTGAGGTGTGATCACAAGGAGCTCCATAATGATGGTAGCTCTTTTGGCAAATAGGCAATGGTTGGGGGAGAGAAAGTGGCAATGTCTAGGTTTAAGGTTTCAAAAGGGTGTTAATGTTATCACTTGGATGCATTAAATTCAAATGAACTACCCTAGATTATAACCTCAATTTCACAACAATGATGTCACATGTTCAATTATGGGCTCACCTTTTAGTGTTTTTTCACCCAACATTTAAAATTGGTCACCTCATGTTTTTGAAAGATTCCATATCTTTGTTGTTTCTACCAAATTTAAATATTGGGGAGGGTTTAGGTGTTAAAGTTTTACACCATCAATGTCAAACAAAATCTTGTTTAGGGTATTAGATGAGGGAATGTTTTTTCCCAACCCAATAATTACTTAATTTTCTAATATGTACATATTTATATATTTAATTATATTTTTTGTTTGCATTGAATTTTGATATCTTATATTTATTTAATTTTTAAATTTTAGTACTTGATTGACAAGAAGGATTCTTTGAACACTCTTTTATAGATTTAAGACATATTGGGCCACAATATTTATAACCAGAATGTATAAATGAAGATAACATTATTGAAAACACTATCATAGATTTTCATTGGTTCAAATCTTTTGCAAACAAAATGTGCAACCTTGGATCATTGAGGTTTAATACCACAAATCTACAATGTACATTTTTAAAAAAAATCTAAAACCAATGTATGAAGGGAGAACACAAGTAAGATATTTAAAGTTGGTGATTCCTTAAGCATGGTGCATTGTAAAGTCACATTGTAAGACTATGATGTCTTTCACTAAATGAAACAAGTATTATGGAGGGAATGAACATATGATTCAATAAACTATTCAAGATCCACCAACAAAGATTCCTTACTGAATATAATCTAATTTCATTTCACATAGTTTCCTTCACAATCAACTACCACCAAATATTAAAAAGAGAATTATTAAGGATGTCAAGCATAAAATTTTGCAAGAAACTAAAAATGTTATTTTAATCCATATATGGTGGTCACATGAGGAGCACCTTGAAGCACACATAATTGTTCAAATGGATGATTCTCAACACAAAGGTGTGCATTTTACAAAGAGCAACTTGCAACCAACACATCATATCTTGAAAAATGCATATAACTATTTAGATAACACCATTCAATGAAAGTTATCACATGTTCATGACACAATTTCCATTTTGTGCTAGGCATATGCAAAACAACATATTGGCGCTATTAATTGAATTTAATCTATTGATACTATTAATTGAACCTACCAACAACTAATACTTAAAATATTTAATTTGTATGGGTTTTTTTTTAAAAATTAATTCCAAAAATAATATATACCCTATGTTAATTATAAATTTATTTTTTGAATAACCTTATTTTATAATTAATTAAATCAAAATTTGAATCAAACAACTAATATATGGCACCTTATATTTCTACTCACATATTTATAAAATTTTCAATGACAATGATGCCCCCCTCCCCTTTAAGATTTAGATATTAGAATTGAAAAGATGAAATTTTTAAAACAGAATTACCTATTTTCATGTTAAAAGATGCTTCAACCAATTTTTCTTTTTTTTCCCAATTTTTTTGATGTAGATAAATTGGTGATCATCTGAAGCCAATTTGGGCTGTAAAAATATGAAAGTTAAAGTATTTATGCAACCATGCTTTTGGCTATTTATTGGAACTTAATATAGAATCTAGCAATTTCTTTTTTTTAATCCGAAATTTTCAACTAAAAAACTCCCAAAACACTAATTTTTCACCATTTGGAAAACAAATTTTCCATTTGGCAAAAATTGAACCAAAAAAAAACAAAAAAACCAATGGTTCAAACCTCAAACTCATATTGGTTGCTTTTGAAACGATACAATTTTGTGCACCACACATCCCACCCCATGGTGTTCACTAGTGTTGGGCAAGTACTTTGATATATGAGCTGAGTAATATTATATAGTCATCATATAATTCAAACAAATCCATAATAACCACATGCATTGCAAAATACGAAAATGCATCAATGGTGTGTAATGATTTTGGCATAAATGCTCCTTTTTATCCATTTCAAAACAATTACCCTCCCAATGTGCAAGACTAGTACTATCTGAAATTTTGCTGCCACTTTATATGCTATTTTGCTATAAACAAAATTGTACATTGAATGTTGAAATGTTTATTGCAGCATAATGACCTCACAGGCAGGCAGAAAGAACCTGGCATGGATAGGAAAATGCTGAAAACAGGATAGGAGATGCAAGCCAATAGAGAGATCCGTAAAGTCGAGGGGGGTGAAACTCATAAAACCATCCATTTTGACGGTTTCCTGAGTTTCACCCTGTCTTTCTTTTTTCCTGAGAGCCTCCACTGCCGCTAGTAAACTTTCACTACTCGTACCTGTACAGCTACTATAATTCCTCTCGAACCTTGTGCATTAAATGCTGAGATTCACCATTTCGCACTGAGTTTTAGCATTTCATACTGAGATTTCTTTACTTTGCGAATACCACTAAAAGAAGGGTTAGGGGGTGAAAGACAGGGTGAAGACAAGGTGAAGACAGGGTGACTTTACGGATCATCTTTCATATGAATGACCAATGAGCACTAAACAACCGTAATGACCTGCCAGAAATTTTGCAATGTATATGGAGGTAACCTTATAAAGCATATTTTTTCATCCAGGAGCAGCAGGAAGGGCATTCCGTTTTTCATAATGAATTTCTGGCAGGTCTTTATGTGAGGTAAAGCCTGGTCAAGGCCATTACCAAAATCGGGCTTGCACTCAGCTATCTGCCTCATGCACCCTTATTTTGGTAATGCCCTCGACCTAGGGCTTTACCCTACACATAAACAACCATAGTTATGATCAGCTGGCAACAATGTGAAGTTGGTATGAGGAATTGGAAGGATGAATGTCTATGGATTTCCATCAATGGAATTTTTTTGTGATTCACCTCTTCCATTTCTATTTTTTGCCCCTGAACATAATTCAACAATTATATGAAGAACATACATAAACCCAATCAAATATATATCCTAAACATGTGCAACTTACTACTAGACACCAGTTAACACGAGTGACACCAACAACAAACACGCATCACATGCACAAATCTGAACTTTTGTGTACATTAAATATACCAAAATATACCTGATTTCAATATACCAAAACGTTTTCAAAAAAAATTCAAAATATTAATATATGAAATAACATATTAAAAATGCACGTAATTTTCAAACAAGCCTCATTCCAAAAATAACAAGAAAAACACTAATTCAAATCCCTTTTTTTCAACCTAAAAGGATGCACTTCTAACCAACCAAAACTGGCCACCTGCCATTTTGGCTACAATTTCACAACCAAAATCCATCACCACGTGGCAGTTACGACGCCTCCACGTGGCAGTTCATCACCTTCTGGTTCCTATGTAGGTAGATAATGGGGACTGAAGTGGATCTCACACGTGTTCTCTCCTGATACGTCCACTTGTCGACCAACCAACATAGGCCCTTCTTGCAGGGCTTGCAAAGAGCCGCCGCTCCCCCCTTTCCATTCCGCTCAAAACTGATCTCCTGTGGTTTGTGCTGCTCCAAGATCTTCATCATTTTTCGGGCCTGGTGGATCTCGCACTGAGGAATCGAGGAGAAATTGGCAATTTTGTTGCGAAGAAATTGTGCCAGACTTGTGTTTTTTCTTTTGGTTGTCTAAAAGATTTTGTGATCTGAACAGTTAAGTTCGATTTGGTACATTTTTTTTTGTTTACTGGGTTTCAGGGATTTTTGAGAACAAGTGCGCAACTCGCTCTTGTACATAGTTTTCCTCTTTTTGTTGCTTTGAGCTAGAACAATAATCCTGTGAGAGAAAGAAATTCGGGAGCTGCTTGCTTGCAGTAAGTAGTAATGGAGGAAGAAGGTGGGATGTTACGTCTGACGAGTAAGGAGATCAGCCACGGTGGTCGAATCCCACGCAAGTTCACACAAGAAGCACAGGGAGCTGTGAAGGATATATCACCGCCTCTGGAATGGTACGGAGTGCCTGAAGCTACGCAGAGCTTAGTTGTAATCATGGAGGATCCTGATGTCCCTGACCCTGCAAATCCCATTGGAGTTCCCTGGGTACACTGGTAAGGCATGGTTCTTACACTCTCCTCTTCTGAGATTTCCTACACCACAGCAACTGTGATAACTGTAAGGCTACATCTATCTATCTATATGTGAGTTCAGTGTGCGTTCCTGTGTTGGTCTGGATACCTGCCGGCTATCACGAGATAGAAGGGAACGACTTTTGAACATACCAGCCTACTTTTGCAAACCTTCATACCCGTCTAGTCTTGATAATTGGCTCCAAGAGGCAGGTATGTACCATACCAACACTGGTGCGTTCCTCTTGAGAGTTAGGTTGGATACCTATATTTGGCTGCTAAATGAACCCAGACTGGTGGGGATCGTTTTGGTTGTTCTGTTTGTGCAGGGTAGTGGTCAACATTCCACCCACATTGAAAGGTGCAGATCATTAATCCTTAAGGTTCTTCCATTTCATTCTAGCATCTTGCTTGACAATTTGACTACTGATTTGAGATCTCATGAGCATTGTACCGAAGAACTAGAACCCCAGTTCTGAGTTGGGGAAAGAGTAGTGAGAAGGTTGCAATTAGGGTAAGAAGCTGCCATTGTGTGTGAGACTGATGAAGGGAAGATTGTGGGAAAATGCAACATGGAAATGTATGCTAAAAATCTTGGATTCTGATTTGTGGTGTTGTGTGATGATTGCAGGTTTGCCAGCAGGTTTCACTACAAAGGAGATAGATAGTGAAGAGGATGGTGAACTTGGGGAAATTCAGGAAGGGGTTAATGACTTCAAGGTGCCTGGATACAGGGGACCCAATCCTCCTTCAGGAGTTCACAGCTACAGCATTAAGCTCTATGCTCTTGACACGAAGCTTAAAGTTGGCCGCAAGGTAAATGTTTCAAATTCCATTGTACATACTCTCACTAGCCCCACAACAACATGCTTGATTGAATATGCCATATGATGGATGTACTCAAGTTATCTAAAACCTCGAAGTTGACATGGATGTGTGTATTATATTTTCTCAAGGTCATTGATATAATGTGGAATTTTTCTTCAACAAAAACAACATCAATCTTGGACTTCCCATGAGACCACTGTAGTAGATGAAAACAACATCAATCTGTGATTTCCCATGATGCAACTGTCTGATCTGTATCAAAGTAAATTGGTTGAAATTTTCAGAGTTTTGTATCTTGATTATGCTACTGACCATGTATGTTTCTTTTGTGATGAATGGAATGCAGCCATCACGAGACAAAGTCTTGGATGCCATGAGTGGCCATATTTTGGATGAAGCAGAGCTTGTGGCAACTTATGGAAAGGAGAATTATGTAACAGGTCGTGACACCTACATACCTCGGGATGCTCCTCATGGGGTTGGTCCAGGGCATCCAGAAGTGAAAGGTGGAAACCCAATGGGTCAATTACATCGCTGACGAGCACTGGAAACTTTTTACTTCATTGCACAAATGCAAAAACTGATATGTTAAGTGTCACTATGTTCAAGGATGGACAAGTTTTTACCATGTATGATTGTCTAGCAGAAGTGGATTTGAATATTGAGCTTTGTCACAATTGACAAACTCCTGCTACCATTTCTGCCAGTTTCAGAGCAATAACTCAACTCTTTGAACAATCTCGCAATGATCATGGGTTTTGCTATGTTTCTTGTGTTGATTTCTTCATGATCCTTATGTGGGAAGGTTGTCCTTCAAATATTACATGCACTAAAAGTTTGGAGTTGGATTTCTTTTGTAATTGAAATGTCCTTTGTATATGACTTATTTGCTTCATATTTATTTATGAAGTGAGGTAGTTTGTTTTGTTTTGTTTGTCATGTTGAGATCTCGCAAACCACAGCGCTTCATGCCATGCTCTTGGTATCTTTGGAAAGCTCTCAATGAGTAGGGGTGCACTGACTTGGTTTGAGACTGTTTGGAGCTATGGTGTGGAAGCTATTGATTATTGAATCATTTTCTCAATGAAAACTAAATAAAATCGCAATTGAAAACTTTATTAGAATTGGGTTCTATTCTAGAAATTCTACACACTCAGAAACAATTTGGGTGAGACAAGGCCTTTGTCTGAGGAGGCACTGAAATTGTTTCAGTAACTCTTGAACTACTGCCGCCATTTTATGTTACTTTTGTGGCGTCGTTGAATGCATGTGCTAATAGAGATGTGCTTGAAGAAGGTAGGTTTGCCCACAAGCAGATCATTGAAACCGGATGGGATTCATTCATGTGATCTTTTGCAGATGTGTTAGTGAGTAGTATGCATCATCAAGCATTGCAACAGCGCTTACTGCAGATGAGCATGAACACGCATTTGCTAGATGACAAACAGCTTCTAGCATTTTTGTGAACCCTAAAATCTGTTCAGTGATCCATCCACATTCTATTTCATTATTTGCTGGCGGTGGCTAGCTTTGCAGATCTTTATCTAATTTTACTTGCAACTCTTTACAATTGTTGCAAGCGGAGAATTTGTTGGGTGTCTTTTGTGTTTTATTTTGTTTATTGTTTCTTGGTCCTTTGTTCTCTGTTTTGTCTTTCTTCTTTGAAATTCTCTGTGGCTGGTTGAAGAAGTGTTAGCCTCAATTTGCTTTGACCTCACATTCGTGCTTTTTCATTGTATCTCATCCCATTCTCTTACATGCCATGTTTATTTTTTAGGTACAAGCCAAGCTTATTCTCAAGAATATCGTTCCTGTCTTTCTGACTCGGAATAATAGATCTTTATTGCAATATGGCAAGAAAATATCCATTTTCAAAAAACTTGTGAGTATAACATACTATTATAGTTGGTTTGACTATATCAACTTCAGGTTATAATCCATTATTCACTAAATTGAGATTGTTTCTAAGGTTTGGCTGATAATCCAAGGTTTGTGGAGGGTGTAATGGATATAGCAGGGAAAAGGTGCTTTAGTCTGGGCATGGTAGCAAGATTTTGAGCCCGCAATATGGGATCAAGGTTCTTGGATGTATTAATTGGTCAAGTTCTGTACTTGGAAGCACATGCATTTGGCATTTCTGCCACATGCATTGGTTGCTACTTTAATGGTGCAGGTTATTTTTTCTCCCTTTCTACTTGTTCCCAACTTTGCGCCTTGAGCTACTGAAATCAAAGTCCTATGTGTACAATATCTCTATTTGTGAACAATCCTTATGTGGACCTAGATCAAGACTGCAATGCACACTGCTATAATTCAACTGGGAAAGATTTTTTTTATTGTTTTCATCTGCATGTTTAGATTTTGGATGTTGTGAGAGCAGGTGAGGACAAATTTGTCATGTTTGTATCAGGGTCAAAAATTGGAGGAAAATCTACAAATCTTCTTGAATTGCAACTGCTTCTGGATCACTTGACTGGTCATCTTGGTGAAGAAGAGGTTTGATCCATGCCCCAAATCAGTTTCTTGAGTTCATTGAAATTAAAATTCTTGAATGTAGGACCATACATTGTAGCTTTAATTTGGCAATGGTGGATGGGCATATCTGCACCTCTTCTAAGTTTTGCCATTTATCAAACATATGGTCATCATATATATTTTGCATGGGGTAGCCTGATAAGGGTTTTGTTTTTGAACTGTTTTTCTCTATGAAGACCGCCCAGTGTAGAATGCCATTTACTTTTATCACAGCGGTAAGTAGGGATGGGTGTTGGACGCTGATCCACATGCGGCTTGTGCGATGGGGTTCACTCCAATCCATTGGTGCTATGGTAGGAATTGGCATATGAGCCAATGAAAAGTGTCATATGCATTGGTATACAGTGGGTATGGATGGGTTGTATTGGAATCTTTAAAGGCATAACATGATTGTGGATTTGCTTGATAACTGTGAAAGATTGACCAGGATCCAAAGATGGATGGTGATTACAGGAGTAGACTTTGAGTTCTCAGGTCATGATGTTGTCATTGCTAGAGGTTTTGTCAACTTGCAAACCAACTTGTTGAATGGCCAAGTGCGTTGAGAAACTATCTTTTTCTGCGTCTTCTGTTTGGTTGCCTTTTTCTCATGATTATCCTTCTCCAATCCCATTGATGTAATCCCCTTCTTGTTCCTCATGATCTTTTTTGTTCTATCTAAACTTGTGATGTCATCTAAAATCACCTTGCCTCAAAGAGCAGGAAGACTAATACATTGGTTTTGTGGACTACAGCCATTGTCAGCAGAGGAATAGGCCAAGCTTGTGGAATCTACCAAAAGAACTTGATTTAGCACAAACTCAAACTGTCATGTTACATTCAAATTGCTATATGGAGAATTTTTCTGCAATTTCATAAATTAAAGGTGAGTGACAAAGTCTTCATGCCACAAAGAGATGATGGTTAGACTTTGATTTTGAAGCCAGATGATTAAGTTTCAAGTTCAAATTTGTGAGAGAGCACTAACAATCATATCTACTGTTTGGGATTCCCTTGTGATTAGATGCGACATCTAGATTATTTTTCAACTTAAATTGTTGGTGCACAAAATGTTCACAACATATAAACATGGGCAGTAAAAGTCATGGGGACAAGGTCTCTAAGACCCTTGCATCGTACCTTTTTTTCCTAAGCCAGTAATGTCACATTTTTCTATTATAGAATTCTCATTGAAGCAAAAGGCTCAAAGTTCCTCCAAATCATATGTGAAGGTATAGGCACAAGCTGGAGTCTACAGCACCTTGTGTATCTTTGCTATCTATTTATTCATGATAAGAGGGAATTTGATGGTGTGTCAACATATAGGTCTGTTTAAATGTCAAAACATACTTGTGAGTTTTTTCTTCGGAGTTCTCATAGGCCCAATGTATTACTTACTTGCATGCAATCTCTAAACAATGTGTGTTGCTTGGAGGTAGATTTTGAATCCCAAATTTCACTGTAAAGTAGAAATGTCCAAGGAGCTTCCTTGATAGGGGAATGTGCCACTATATCATCCTTGTGAAGGATTCAACATCAGAAAGTCTTTTGATTTCTGACCAGTTTTGTACAGGATGTCACATGACTCCAAATAAAGTGTTTGCAGGTTTGAGAGTTATTGCTAGGCAGCACTACCATACATTGGGTAAGATATGGTTGCCTATCATACAACTTTCAGCTCTGGGCACATGATTGTCTAAACAATAAACAGTCAACCTTGTTTATCATTTGTTGTTGAAAACAAGCTCAACATTTGCATTTGTTAATTTGCTCATTAGTACAATTAAAGTTTGCCAAATTGTTATAGCTTTCACACTTCCCTTGCATCCTTGCAGGTATGCCTAACAAATCAATGTTGCCACATAGCTTGAACACTAAACTAAAAGTCATTAGCACAATGAAAGTTTGCCAAATTGCTTTAGCCTTCACACTTCCCTTGCAACTTTGCAAGTATGCTTCACGAGTCAATGTTGCCACATAGCTTGAACACTAATCTAAAACTATAGGCATCATAATATAGGGGAGAAAAAAATATAACAATGTCAACAATTTTTTCACACATGGTACTTTGCCACCTCAAACCATCCAGCTCAAAAAATAAGGGCCAAATTAACAACATTGAGAGATCTCCAAAAAAAACCGCACGTAGGGACTAGTTGTTAGGTCTGATTTTATCTTGACTATTATTAGTCATTAAACAAAATGATTAGTTGATAATGACCTTGATGATTGATATACAAAACCTATTGGCTATTACTTTATTAATACATAGCATACCTATGACTGATATTTGGCACAAAATAATTTGCAACAGGTTTAGCCGAAAATATTTCTTATTGAAATTTGTTGAAAATTGACCTCCATTGAGTTACTATCACAAATACAAGGTGTACTTTGCATGCCTATTCCTCATATGTTAAAATTGTGGAAAATAACATTTGAAACAGCCAACCTTATTTTTAAAATAAAAATAGATTAATATTCAACAAAGAAATGTCAAATATTAGTAGTAAGTACTATATTTAATTCCCATGGAACTCTAGTCTAACTCAAACATCTTGGATTGCAATTATGTTTTACTAAAGGATTATCATGTGGTATAATGTTTTTTTAATGTAGTTTGTGTTGTGAAGTCCCTAATGCCACCTAAAGAACATAAAGTTATTGATAATGATGGTGTCTATGAAATAAGTGAAGATACATTAAGTGGTATTCAATTTGTTGTTGTGTTTAATGAAGATGAATGAAGTCATTCAACATGTTGTTTTAATAAGAGATTGTATTTAACAACTTGGTATATTGTTGAGATAGAATGCACATGGTAGATATTGGCTGTCGTTTTGGAGGTTCAAATCCCACATATGTAACAATGTAACCAAAAAAGAAGGGCTTGTATGATTTTTGCCTTACTTACATGTATAGATCAATTGCATCAAAAGACAATAGATTTTCAATTCCAAATAATGTTACAAACTAGATATGTAATGTTTATTCTCGAAACAACTCAATCTATTCTACAGGTCATTGGGAATCAGACTGTTCTAATTTCTCTCTTTGAGCCCACTGGTCAAATTGTGGCAAGTCTTGGCAATCTATCCCTATCCCATAGAACTTCCAATACGCACAGATCTTGGATCTGATACACACCACACACAAACACCCAGATGGAAATACCAGAAATAGGGGTTCAAGAATAGTAGGTTAAAAAATTTAATTCCCAACTCTCATGACCTCCAATCTCACATTTGCTTACAAAAACAGGTTTTGACAAATGTCAACTCAAGGATTTGACAAAATCAAGAATCATTCTAAATCCCAATAGGATTTCCCATAATGCTCCAAATTCCCAAAGACCAATTCCCAATTTCAGAGTTCCCAAGACTGAAAATACTCTTCCCCAAATCAACATAACAAAACTCACTTCACAAATTCCCACAACAAATTTACCCCATAGTTTGCTTAGCCACTTGACCATTCCCCAAATCTCTAGAAGCTTTCATGATCTTCCCAATTTGACCTCCAATTTTGTTTCTAGAACCTAACCCCTTACTACTAAAGCTAAATGCAATGGAAAAGTTCATTGAGCTTCAGCACCAAAAATTCAAGTTCCATGTAATGAACATTATTCCCACATCATGCTACTGAAATTGCTACAACTCACCCAAATTTTGTTACCCTAAAAACAAGAACAAAGCCAAAAACAGACTAGCTAATAGAAGAGCTCTTCCTTTTATCTTCATCTCCCGCTCCTTCAATTCCATTGCCTACAAAACATAGCAACCACACATACAAACAAACAACAAACATCAAAGCACATCCCCAAACTTGTGCTCCTCAATAACTTGCAGCATTGTGAGCAAAAACTCCACAAATCAGCTCTATCCTCAGTGAAACAAAAAAAAGTGACATATTACAGTTCTATTTTTTGGTGCCATGAAGTGGACATTGAGGCTCCTTTCACACAACAACCCTAAAATCTAGAAACAAATATGGGTTACAACAAGATTTATGAATTACTTGTGGATGTTTTGGAACCTTGATGTAGGCAAGGATCCAAATTCTAGTGGGCACATATTCTTTTAATGATAGTCACGATGGGATTCAATAGGGGTTGAATGTGATACTAGGTCATAAAGCTTAAGGGACCAACTCAATGTTGGTAGCAAGTAGGAATTATGTTTAACATTGGGTGAAGATTACATTCATGTTTTCATCAAGTGTTTTTTTAACTTACATTTTCTAATGATTTTAGGAACGAAAAGTGATATTTTGAACTTGGTTACATGATACAACCAAAAACTTAAGTCCATTTGAAGTCTTTAAATTCACTATAAATGTCAAATGTACTACAATAGTAGATTAAGTGAGTGTTTTGGTTATGTCTAAGTCTCTAATTGTGCTTTGGAAGTCCTTGAATAATACTAAATTGTGTGTATTGTGTACATAAAAATACCTAAACTTTTTTTGAACAATGTTTTCAACATGTCATGAATGTCAATCTTGTAAATTCAAAGATTCAATGCATTTCTCACTTGTAAGTTTTGTAATCATTTCATTATAGAAGTGGTAGATTTGGTGACCAATTAAAGATTGAGTTCAACATGTGCAAAATTCATGTTTACACTTGAAAAATTTTAGGAAGTCCAAATTTTATGTCATAAGTAAGAATTCATACATATATATCTTTCTTTTGGTAATGATGTTGTTTGTAGTAGATTTTAAAACAAATTTGTAAGGGCTTTTTTTAAAATTTAAGTTTATAACTTAAAAAGGACATACAATTGTTTGTTCATATCTAGGTTTTGGTTCTATTATAGGTACAAATGGGGGCATGTGTGTTTCACATACACACCCACAACAAATTGCAAATTACCACTCATCAATATATAAAGCCAAAAGAGTCCAAATTCTACTACATGTCTATTCAAATGCATTCAACTCATCAAAAGTCATGAATGAATCATAAAATTATACATATGGTCAAGTCCCTTAAACTTTCTTGCATTGAATTAGTCTTAACTATAATGTGCGGATATTTTGGAATAAGATCATTTTGAAATGTACTATTTTTCAACACTTTGGTTCTTAGAAATGGCACATACAAGCTTCCCTAATTAATGTAGATCATTTTGCATACATGCACCAATTCCCCTATAGAGACACATTTCTATCCAAAGTTTGGGATTTCGTTTGGAAAAATGGATTGTTTTCAATCTTCCAAGGTCTTCATAGATATGGCAACATTACTTGCCATGGAATGGCAAACAACAAGATCTAATCATTTAAGCTCAAGTAAGTATTTTCTTGCATTCTTGTGACAATTTGTTGCTTGGTATTCCAACCTTGTTGGGTTACAATCCTAGCCCAACTTGGTTCCAATGACCTCATAGCCACAACAAATTCATATTATGCACAAATTATATAGAATGAGACATGTGTCACATACAAAGGACATTTCAATGTGCAAAAGATGTCCAACTCCAAACTTTCAGTTTGTATATAGTAATCTAAAGTAGAACCTTCCCACATGAAGGTGAAGAAAGCAATGCAATATCAATTGTAAAATGATTAGGATTCTTACCTACAACTAGTAGCAAGCTAGTCCCTAAGTTGGATGGTGGTATCTACTATCATGTGATGTCTTTCAAACACCTTGTAATGTTAAATAGAATGTGAGCTAGCCTTCAAGTGCATATATAGGGGCAATGGTCATCATTTTTAATGATTGCATATGAACCAACTTCATGTTTATAAACAATATAACAAAAATGAAAAGCAAATCTTGACATAAGATGTTTAGATTTGAACATGCTTAGATTTATAATCAAAAAATTCAATTGCCTAGAAAAACATCTCAATACACATTATATCACAACCACAAAGAAAAAGCCAAAAAAACACAATTTAATCATGTATCTTCTCCTTCTAATCATAACATTTTTTTGGTAGAATTTTGCTACTCATTTCGGTGACAATATAAATTTCCCTAATCAATGTAGATCACTTTGCATAAATGCATTGGAGTCCCCCCACATAAATACATTTCCATCCATTGTTTGCTATGGAATGGCAAACAATAAAATCCAATACTCTAAGCTCAAGAAAGTGTTTTCTTGCATTCTTGTGATAGTCTACTACTTGGTATTCTAGCCTTGTTGGATTGTAATCCTCTAGCCCAATTTGAACTCAACTTGGTTCCATTAACTCCATACCCACAACAAACACATGTTAAAACTATATGCACAAATTATATAATACTAATGTAAGTATCTATGCCATTGGCCCAAGTGCAAACACATTGAGGACTCAACTCATTTTTCCTTCCAAACCCAACTTTTGCAATTTATTTGAATTTCTAGCAACAAAATCCACTCAAAAATCAATATCATCCACATGTTAACTTTAAAAATTGTGAAATAAACTTTATTAAATCTGATTTGCTAAGGCTTTCCAATAGCATTAAAACACCCCCAAATTCCAATACAATTTTTGGTTTTGATTTTATTTAGTTTTGTGAAAAAATGGTTCAATAATCAATAGCTTCCACACCATAATTTGAAATAGTCTCAAACCAAATAAGTGCACCCTTACTCTTCAAAAGCTTTCCAAACATACCAAGAGCTTAACATGAAACACTATGGTTTGGAAAATCTCAATGTGACCAAAAATAAATAAAAATTACCTTGCTTCATAAATGAATTTGAAACATATGTCACACACATAGGACATTTCAATGTGCAAAAAAAATTCAACTCCAAAATTTTTGTGCATGTAATATTTGAATCATAACCTTCCCACATAAGGATCATCAAGAAATCAATGCAAAAAATTGCCAAATAATATTAATTAGTTCTAATTCCTACCTACAACTAACAACAAGTTAATCCTTAAGTGGTATCATGTGATGTCCTTCAAACCCTTCAATGTAATGTTGAATACAATGTGACACTAGAAAAAATCTTCAAATATATGATTGAGTTTATGATTAATAATTTAATTAAAATACCAAAATGACTAATAGCCCTAAAGTCATTACAAACGAATTTTTTTGAACAATAATCATTTAAAACATGATGTGACACATTTCATCCATTTGTCACAAAGGACATGTGTGAAATCATTAATGCTAGGTTAGTCATTGAATAATTCTCTTTTATTACTAAAACTTGGACCTAAACAACTTGGGCAACATTAATTTTTTTAACAATAATACTTATTATCATAGATTTATTATATATAATATGAATAATAAAATAGATATTTATTTCAATTTTTTGAATTTCATTATTTTCCATTTTATCAAGTATTGAGATGTGTCAAATTTAAACTAAGTTAAAAACCTAATTTAAGTGGTCAAGTAGATCACCTAATTTAGCTAACCTAAGTAGTTAAGTAGGTAAAAAAATTCAATAAATATTTCAATGATTGTCATTTGTGAAGTTTAATCCTCAGATCTAAGAATGGAATTCAACTCCTTTATTGTTAAGCCACCCCACTTGTTGTGTGAATAATATAATGTTTATTTTATTTAGAACATATTTCATTTCAACATTAGACAAATTAGATAATTAGATAATTCATATTTTCTTGATAATTTGTCCAAATGAAAAAATTGAAACTTTATTCATAAAATTCCCTCAAAAACATACACAATTATATATATATATATATATAATGTAAATTCATTTCAAAAGAAAAATATTTTAATTTTGTTATTTAATAATATTGCAATGACCATTTTTTGGAAAACATATTCAAACGCATGATTTGTAAATGGGAAAACCTTTGTGCATAATACAAGAATAAATAAAATATATCTTTCATAACTTAAACCTTCATTTGATTTACAATTTTATTTCCAATATATCATAATTTTACCAATAAGTTTTAATTTAGACATATGAATCCATATAATTTATTCACATAAAATATTTATAAATGGATCATAAATCAATTATATATATATATATATATATATATATATTTCATATTAGTCCCATTAAATATGATGTATAAATTTTATTAATTTTTACACATGTAAAGGAAATTTATTTCCTTATATACATATAGTATATAAAATTTTAACTTAAATTTATGATATAATTTTAATGTACAAATGAATTATATATATTTCACATTTTACACTTCTATTGGATTTATAATTTTGAAATTAAAAAATTACTTATAATATATCATATTTTTACCATTAAAATGTATTTCAATGTGTAATAATTAATTTATTCACATAAATTTTTTTAAATGGATCATATATCAATTTTTTTTAATGTAATAAAAAAACTATTACCTATACATGCATAAATATTAATCAAAATTAGTTCCCTACATGCCATAGTTCCTTATATCTATCTATATTTATATTAAATAACTGATAGACATATTTGAATCATTGTAAAGTAATTTTATGATCACAATGTCTATGTAATCACACATCATTTTATCTAGACTTCATTTGCATAGTCATTCCTTAGTTATATTTGAAATGACTTTATCTTGGTCATATTTTAAAATAATATCTTGGACATTCATGTCACTTTGTCATCAATTATGCATGCCATATGGATAAAAACTTGCACAATGAAAAAACAAGGTCATACTTCTTATTACCATGTCATCATCTACTAGTCAAATGCGTCATTAATATATGACTATAACTTTTTACAAATAGAATTTGAAGTAATATCCTATATCTATAGTCAATAATATAGTCGTCTATGACATCTAGTCATTGATTTCTTAGTTGCAAAGGACAAGATTTCTTTTAGTGCATGAGCTACCTTTTAAGTGCATATGGGGGCAATGGTCATTGTATTCAAATGTTGCATACTTCAATTTCATACGTTTGTAGACCCTATAAGAAACATGAAAACAAATGTTAACATAAGACACATGGATTCATCCTTAGATTTATAATCAAAATTTTAATTGTCCATATAAGAACATTTCAATACATATTACATCATAACTACAAAGAGAATACTAAAATCATCACAAAAGTTATGCATTATCTCCTTCTAATCATACCTTTCTCTAGCACAATTTTGTTTCCCACTTCGGTGAGATCTTAAGGGTGAATGCACATTAAGGTGGCTCATTTTTTGAGTCACATTGCCCATTTTTGTAGAGTGTCTTCTTTTTGAACACCTATAACGAATAATAAAACTTATCAAATTGAGAATTTGAAATTGATTATACATTAACAATTTGATTATGAAAATACCTAGTATGTAATTATTTTTCAATAAAAATACACCCATTTTTTACAATGGACTTTTGAAGTACAAAAATATTATGGAATGGTTGATAGATTGGAATGGAAGAAAAAAAAAAGGTTCATAATGAATTCCATTCCAAATTATATATAGTGATTCATTATATGGTTAACATCAAATAATAAACTTTTATGTGAAAGTCTTCCTTCAAAAATCTTAATCAAAATTTAATTAAGGACTTTTGAATGGTCAAAATTTGTGCCATATTTTCATAAATCCCTAACATAGTTGTTTTTTTCTCAATTTTTTTAAAGAGATGTATATGTTTTGAATATGTAGGTGGGCTCTTATTAATATGGATTTTATTACATTGACTTTATTATCATTGAACTCATGGTACTAAAAAATTCAAAAATTTACCATTGTAAATGGACTTTTGTGGACTCTTGTTTTTTCACAAAATGAGCCACCTTAAAATGTATATACCTTTTAAAATGTGTCTAAATGCAACTTTAAAAACAATGCACTAATCCATTAGTTGGAATAAGAATAGTAGCATCAACTCTTGATCATTAATCCTATAATGACAAACATAATTTATCACAATCATTGAAATTTGAGTTACTCAATATTTTTAGTTTCAAAATTGCCTAAATGATAGTTTTGAGCATACATAAATGAATGCAAAAATATGCATACAATGCTCAAGCCCTATTTATGCCTCAAATTTTCAAATTACATATCTGAATACCTTTGGGCAAATTGTCATGACACCTTAACATGAAAAATAACTAGCAAAAAAAAAATCATTTTGACCTTGATTAACAAAAGCCAACATTGCCATGTGCATATTTAATTGCTTTTGTAATTGACATTTTTTCACGAATAGGCATTTTTGTTATTTGACTAGCCTTATCACTATTAGTAATTTAGATTTTTTCATTCCCTAACATTTCTTTTGCTTACCCTTCCTCTTTTGTGAACTAGATTTGTTTTTTTCAATAATGGTTTTTTAATGTTTTCATCATTTTTTTCATTAGCATCTTCAAACACATTTGCCATATTATTTTTACTCTTTATATGAAGTGGTCCACTATCTCATAATAATTTAAAATTAAAATGAGATGATTTGAAACCGGCATCAACCTTCTTTTCATTCTCATTTTCTAGATCATCCATTTGTAACTCCTTCCTTGCATGCACATGGTCATGTTGTGATGCTTGCTTGGTGCCCACTACTTCAACTACTAATTTGGTACCTATTTGTACATTAAGAGTTAGGAATATTTTGGGAATGGTAATTTTAACAAGCATCACTTGATTATTAGGTGTGGTTGAACTTCATCAAATGGACGTTGCCAACACTAGGATTGACCTCAAATGTCTAGTGTACTTGGCATGGCTTAGGAACATTAGCATACCTTCAACTACAAAAGGTGAATTCTTGTTGTGGAAATAGATGCACATTCAAGTTGAAATTGTCCCTATGCCTTGCCATAACAAGGCCACAACACTAGACATTGCACATTTGAAATGAACAAACTTGTCAAAAGTACTTACATTTAGATAATAGGTACTTGTATGTATAACTAAGTCGATAAAACTATTGGCTATGAACTTTCATGACATATTCAATATTTTTCCATTTGGCATAATCAAAATAATATTATGCCACATGACATTAAAAATAGTTTAAAAATTCAATTTATGTAAGTAGATAGGTATGTAGATAAGTAAATGGGCAAATAGGTAGGTAGGTAGGTAAGTATGTTGGTAAGTAAGGAGTAGGTAGGTAAGTAGATTTTTAAATTAAATTTAATGTTGTTATTGTGTTTTTCAATGTTTCGAATGCACTTCCTTATATAGTCTACAAGATTGAAACGAAGGACAAAAAATATGGGATAATTTTTATAATCGCAATTTAGTTACAAACTATGTAATTATATGTGCAAACTTTTGGTAAACTTTTAATACCAAATTAAAATAAGATCCTCCTAAAAATCAACCTACAAATACTTAGACCTTACCTACTTACCTATCTACTTAAATACCTATGTACCCACCTTTCTTCTTATAACCTACCAACCTAGTTAACACAAATATATATATATATATATACAAATAGTTTACTTAATTAACTTAATGTAAAACCTACCAACAACATTTAGCCTAAACTATTAACCAAATTTACTCCCTATTAATTAATTTAACTTATTAATTAAAGTAGCTTATGTGGTACTTAGGTTAAGCCCACATGGCATTTGTGCCTAAACCTAGCTAAACATTAACTAAACTATTTTTTTTTGTTTAAAAATTGGCCAAATCACAACTTGGTTAAACATGGCTTAAACATTAGCTAAATAAAACTTGATTAAACCTTGGATAAATTTTGGTTGAACAAAAATTTAATTAAAACTTGTGTAAAAATTGGTTAAACCTTCACTAAATTAAAACTTTGACTGAAGATTGGATAAACCTTGTTTAACAAATGTTTGGTTCAAAATTGGTAAACTAACATTTGGTTAAAACTTGGCTAAACCTTGATTAAATGAAAAGTTGACTAAACTTGACCAAATTAAAATGTGAAAAAATTAATTTTTTAAAAAACATTGATGAAATAAAAACTATATTTTAATAATTCATTAATAAAAATATTTATCATTAATATTTTTAAAATAATTATTTAACTTGTAATTGATAATAGATATTACCTATTACATATAATATCTAATTAATAGTTAATAATTTATTTTTTTATGTACTTAACTTGCTTATAGAACATACTTTAATTACTTATTTACATACCTATTTATCTACCTACCTATTCATCTATTTATTTACTTAATTACTTGCTTAACCTACCTAGCCCACTATGACATACATTTTCAGACCATGCTTTCCAAACAATGGAAGAATAGCTTAGCAATAATATTAGTAAGTTTGTGTTAAATTTTACACCTAACAAGTCTTCAATTTGTATAAAATAGGTTTGTCAAATCAAGTCAAATGAATGAATGATTGTTGTTGTGAAAGTCTGGATTTTCAAAACTATATGAAATGGTGTTTTAATGCAAAATGATGCAAAATTCTATTGAAAGTACATTTCATAACATTTTTTTTTTCATAACTTTATAAGCCTATCGTTAAACAATGGAGTTGCAAATGTTGCACTTGTTCAATATTGTGGGGCAAAAGACTTGCTCCTTATGCTCTAGTTGGTGATGCTACATATCTTATTTGTCCATGTCCATGTCTTAGCCATTCAAAAAACACCAAAATAGATGATGACAATCAGAATTCATTCAAAGTTGATCCACAATAATGTTCATATACATAAAAAAACATTCGGTCTACCAAAAAGGTTATTGTAACTATTCCAATAACTAACGCTTAACATTCAAATAATTTCTTTGCAATAGTTACTATTCGAATCTAGTGGGTTAGCTAATGAAGCTAATATGGTAAAAAAAAATTGGTTATTCAAATTTGGCTATATGAATCTATGATTTTTAAGCATAGAAGGAAATTCCTTAATAGTTGTATGACTAAAAAATGTCAACATATTCTCTTATGTAAAGGTGTATTTTGATTACTTTCATGAATATGCTATTTTTGAGTCATTTCATGTAATTTCCAAACAACTATAAACAATGAAAATATTCCAATTTTGGACCAACTCCACTTGTGCTCAATATATAACCTTGTAAAAGAAATCTTAGATGAAGAAAAATCAAAAAATGTCAATTTGGTTCAACAAAATGGTTTTGGCCAAACATTTTTGCATAGGATGTTGAGGTTAGTTAAAGTTATAACAAAGCCTAATGCCTACTATTGATTGGCTAGAATTTGATTGTTCCAATTTGGTTGTTATTAGTAGTCTCCCATGTTTTTGCAATCTCAGTTTTAGTTTTATGGGTAGGGTTGAAAAAAGGTAAATAATTAAACTTGAATGTGAGAAATACTTGGATGTGAGAATTTTGTTGTGCAAGGTCATGTATGAAACATTGCTAGAAATGCTCTTAGACTGCTTTGAAAATGCAACCTTTTGACTAATGATATATATATATTCATTAGTTTCATTTCAAATTTGTGCAACCTTTTGATTAGTGATATATACTCATTAGTTTCATATCAAATTTGTGCAGATGTTTTCATACTATGTTTAAAACATTGTCATATAAATATATATTTAAAATTCCACATTAAATTAAAATATTTTCTTAAAACAAGAAAAAATAAGCAACATAATCACACATTTGCACTCATTAACTATCTTCAGCTAATTGCTAACTATCTTCAGCTAACTATCTTCACAATTCAGCCACTGGTCATAGGCCCCTTTTTTTTGGCAATTCCTCACACTGGCTGGGGTCCCCTATCCTAAACCTTCCATCACTCCAAGGTTTCTTTCTTTCTTTCTTTCTTTGTGCTTGAATTCACCTTCTGCCACAAAGAAGATGCTTTTTTCAAATTAGGGGACCTACCCACTGTCAGCCACTGCAAACCATCGCACCATGAAGGATGAATGGTAAGTGGTCAAGAAACAGTTTTCTGTTGGGTTCCAGTTGCCTAGCTAACCACGATGGTTAGCTCTGTGTTTTTTTTTAACTACCCACCTACCTTCTAACAACCCACAAACTACTTACCTTACCTATCTAGCTAACCATTATGGTTAGTTCAGTGCTTTGTTTTTTACTACCTACTTAACCTACTAACAACCTACCTACTACCTACCAGGTTGTTGGTAGGTAGTAAAAACAGTCCTTACCTATGAATAAACCATCTACTTACCAAGTAATTACCTATTTTCCTATGTAACTACCTATATATAAGACCTATTTCCTACACAATTGGTTACCAAGGTGAAACCAAATATAAACTCAGTTGAGGTTCATCCACAACTGGGGTAATAATGGGCATCCAATGGATGGTGCGCTGGTGGGTGCTGGTTCACTATGGCCCCCACCCTCTCGACATGCGCTTCTGCATTTGGACAAAGAGCTTTTTGTACTTTACACTTGGAAAGGCCAACGGCCTCCCCTAATTTTTGGTTTTACAGTTTCAAATTATTATCGTTATTGTCTGCTGTTCTTCGATCCCTGTCCTTGTCAGGCGTCAGCTTCCGGGACTGATGATACGCCTAGTATGGCTCTATGTCTGCAGAATCAAATCGGTGGTTTTTTTTTTTTTTTTTTTTTACAATTTTTTTTTTTTATTTTAATTGGAAACTTATTTTTTTTTAAAAAATATGGGTTTCATCCTTTTTATAATTTAGGAAA
>Ga0116231_10001526_pt1 | contig 47381 bp, 40 predicted proteins | sample S1TSphgellanicum_2_FD_89695 | JGI IMG/M metagenome (GOLD analysis project Ga0116231, IMG submission 89695) | Host-associated microbial communities from peat moss isolated from Minnesota, USA - S1T2_Fd - Sphagnum magellanicum MG | ecosystem: Host-associated > Plants > Peat moss > Unclassified...
AGATTTCCAGTCAGTTTAGAGAAATATCGGCAGTGGTTTTCTTTGTGCTATCACATGAGGCCATTTCAAGGATTTCTGGGAGTTGATTCTTGTATCAAATCATGGATTTTGAGTAAACAACTGATTGCAATTCATCTGAAGATTTTTGTTGTTTGTCTATCATGTGCCTTTGTGTCTGTTACCAACTTGAATTCCACAACTTGAGTTTTTGCAAGGAGGTTTTGTTTTCTGTTCTGTTTTCTAATGCTTCAGTTGTGAGAACTTCTTTGCAACTATTTGGAATAGGAAGTGGCCATATCAAGCAATTCCCATTTGTTTTCTGTTCTCCTCAAAGATACGAAATAATTTGGGGAAAAGGAATTTGAGAACATGGAAGGCTGAGTCCTCTGGTGCTACATGACCATCAGATCTGTACAGTAGACAAATGTAATAGCTTGATGGTTTTGGTTGATTTGCCATGAAGATGGTGAGAATGCCATACATTAAAAGGAACACCAGTGTACATTGCCAAACCACTCGCTTGTCGGGCTTCTGCAAATCCACAAACTGCAATATGAAGATCTTGGCAGATCAATTTCTTCTTGGAGATTTAATATGGAGAGAGAGAGAGAGAGAACCCCAAGAGGTGTTTATCAGATTCAAACTAAAACCATTATAAAATGGGTTTTGGGCCTGTTCTGGGCACTGGTGTTAGCCAGAGGCTGGTTCCTGCTTCCAGTTCTAGTTTTGATTTTTTTCTTTTTCAAAATTTAGAACTGGCGGTCTGAGTACCCAGTAACTGGACCAAGAACTGGAACTGGAACCAGCCAACACTGGTGGGAAACTACCATCATCAATGTGCACAGATATATGCAATTTATATATATAGGCAGAACATGAAGGAACACTGAACAGGGGAAGTCCAAGGATGCTGAGTCTCCAAGCAAATTTTCAGCTCTGTAGGCTCTTGTGTAGCAGCCTAGAAGTGTGATTGAAATCCTGAATGTTCATGGGTGCTCTTCAGAAATATTTTTATACAACGTGGGTAGAATGGATTTAAAGTGTGTGCAAGAAAAATATGATCTTGGAGTTTGCACCAGCCGGTTTCCCTCATAAGTGTATCATCTCTACATTTGTAGTGAAAAGTTGCTTCAACAGCTCTAAACTTTTGTGAAAGTAATTATTTAAGTTTCCCCTGATAAGTCTGTCATTGTGCTTATATCCCTTACACAAAATATGGCATTTTCATCTAACTTTGCTCAAACCTATGGACTGCAAACAATTGAATTACAAAACACAGAGTTGTAAAATGCGAGTACTGAAGGTTTCAAACGAAAGTTGGGTTGTTGGATCGTAATGCATACTTACATGGCATTTACACATCTTTAGTACGGTACAAGAAAGCATGCATTCTCTGGGCTTTGTTTAGGATGAAAAAATTCAGAAGGTGAAATTTTCACTTGGGCTGGGAAGACTGTGGTGATGGGTGGTGACCAACTATGAAGCCAAGTAGTGTCGTCATGTAGAGCACTCCTTACAAAGAGGAGAGGAGGAGGGAGTCAACTATGGCAGAGGAAACTAGTTTACCTACAATTCTCAGTTGGGCACAATGTCAACTCTTTTTCCAAAAAGATTTGTGTTGGTTCTTTTAATCCATTGACCTCTTGAGAAGCTGGCCGAATCTAACAAGCATACATGCTTTTTTTTTTGCTTCTTTCTTTTATTCCTTCAGCATACTTTTCATGGTAACAAGCACACCCACATGCGTCAAGTGGATGGGTGAAACACAAGGACTTATTGGCAAGTTGACATCCTAGCACTATGCCCATATGTGATTAATTAAAGCATTAAGAATGGTCTAGTTCAATACTCTCTAAAGAACGTGTAACAAATTTCCTTTAGTCGTTGACAGCCCTTTTTTGTTGTGAACTAGACCCACATCTCTGGCTTTGCATTTTACACCAAGATAAGGTTTTCTAGAGCATGTGGTAGAGTTCTGCAGTGTGCACATGCGTTAAGAACTCAGTCTTTCCACAGTCAAGTTCCTTCCTACCTTCTTTCAACAATTGTTTACAGATTCTCATCTCCTGTCAAAGTGTGGTGTGGAAACCTCTCATATGTTGCTAATTGAATAGATGATGTATTTTCTGTATTCTTCAAAGTTCACAGGCAGTAGGGCCTTTGCCCCAATCACAGTTTTATGATTTCCAGGCTTGGGCCAAGAGCATCTCCAGTGGTACTTAGTATGTGACCCTGCAAAACTATTTCTCATATCCAAGTTTAGTTATCTACTTTTTTCCAACCCCAGCCATAAAACTAAAACTGGGACTGCAAATAGGTGGGAGACTACAAATAGGTGGGAGACTACTAACAGCAACCCACCCGGACCAACCAAACTATCTAGCCAATTGACAGCAGGTGTTAGGCTTTGCTGTGCCTTTCACCAGCCTTTTTGCCTCTTGTGCAAAAATGCTGGGCCAAAACCATTTTGGTGAGTTGAACCAGCATGTTTTGACTTTTCTTCATCCAATAGTTTTGGTGAGTCAAACGAGCATGTTTTGACTTTTCCTCATCCAATAGTTCTGGTTTGTTTTCGTTCTAGGACTTTGGTGAGAAGGTACAAATAAAAAGCTCCAACAAATTGGAAGATATGCCCGTGCATCACGTCCTTGGTGGGAAGTCAACCATGTTGAAAGTTCAACCTTCAGATGCTTCATAACCCTAAGTTGGCCACTTGATTAAATCTTCTACGCAATTCTAAGGTGGTGTAGGCTCCTGTTAGCAAATGTCAAATAAGAACCTTCAATTCTGGATGGGAAACCATCTTAACACTTTGCAGCCAGCAATAACCTTCTTTTCTGGGATGCTTGTGAAATTGCCGTAAGGCTTCATGGCCAACTAACAAACATTGTTTGCATCTGTGAGCTTGAAATTGAAATTTGTGGGATTTCATGTGCCTTTGCACCATCACCAATTTCTGGTGCACCACAAGCAGACCTCAACAGATATTTGATAGAGGTGCAGAATAACCGTGAAGTTTCTCAATTACTGTGTTCTGGATGTTAGTCCTTCTTTATTGTTTTGGGCCCAAAAAACTGAGTGATCTGTGACAAGATACACTTCTGAGGTTTCTTCTACCCTTTAGCAGTGTCATGGTAATCTTTGCTAAAGAAGTAGATTACACTCTGTTTCATTCAAATATCAGTCCAGATTTGAGGTCCAGACCTCATGTCACTGGTGTGCAAATTGTACTGCCCCTGCACAAATTGTACTGCTATATCATCAGCAAAATGAAACTTTGAATGAGTAAGCAACCTGACACTGTAGGAATCTGCAAGCCACCAAAATTGAAGAACCTTGATTTCCAGATATATGGTCCGAACACAACAATACTTCTTGGGGCCCACTATGCACTGTTCCACTAATCTCCTCATCTGCTGTCTTGAACCCCATACTCAGACAAAGTAAAGAAGGTCTGCAGGGAGGGAAACAAAAAGCTATTCTTGCACCAAAACACTTGTCTACTTTGTTTCCATCACTATTTTTGGTATTGCAAACAGTTCAGGCACAAATGATCAACTTAAGGTTAGTATACCACCCTAACAGAGGGTGATTTCTATTAGAGCTCTGATTGGACATCAAGTCTTCATAAGTACATGCAGCCAAGCTCTGATAAATAGGTCATTGCTTATTTGCCAGTTCTAATTGTCACAAAATGATGTATTCTGGGTCCTGGAACACGAACCATGATACAAACTTTCCACAAAAATTCCATCTCTTCCGAAACAATGGTGTTATCTAGGCTCTACTGAGGGCAAAAATAATGTCACCTGCTGCATGTAACTCTGAAAGAAAGCTTTTTCAATTGCCCAAACATAAAAATCATTTGAGACAAATAATTAATTCCACACATCTTACTCTGAGGCAGTAAGCAAACGCTCTGCCTCAGCAGACAAATCCTTCAGTGGAATTGGTGAATTCACCTTTGGGAGAGTGGGGCTGGAATTTGACAACTTTATAGCTGCAATCTCTACCCTAAAGAAAATCCATTGAAAACGGCGGCACATCTCAAGAAGTGAGAAAAAGAACACAGTCTTGAAGTTATGTCGCAAGTGGGCTGATAGCTTATATGTCCATGCACCTCTCAGCACCAGGTTGCCACCTATTGCCCAATAATAAACCTGCCTCAATGAAGGTTGCAACCTTCAGTGCACTGTTCATGCATGCTTCTGGAAAAGAAAAACAACAAGAAACCACCCAAAGACAAAATGTGGGAGCTGCAATGTAGGGTGACAAGAGAGGCATACCTCAGGTCGGTTGTATAGCAAGGTTGGACGAAGACACTGCTTCCTTGATCTGCAGGGACCAGATAAGCACCTACATGCCAAAAAAAGACACATGGGTTAACATAGAAAACTACATGATCAAGAGCATATGTGTGTACCAATCAAACTACATATTTCACTCAGTAAAACCACCTCAGGAAAAAACAAAGAAATCAATACCCCAATAGATGATCAGAACTATCAGTCCCTTAGTAAATCAAATGCAATCCTTACACTTCCTCTCTACTACTTATCAGAAAAAAAATAATCAATTTCTCTTTCAGAGTGAACCTCAAGGTCCAAACTGCTACAGAAGGGGGAAAAACTTGCAACCATGAAACATGTAATCATAGATGTAAATATTGGAGGGAGAGACAAACCCAATGTCCCAATCTTTCCGGATATCCCAATAGAAGCAGTAACATGAATTGAGGACAGCAAAAAATAGCCATAATGGGCGCAGCTGGCCCTCCCAAAGCTCTTGCAGCACATGATATTTCATTGCTGACAATAATATGACAGGAAAAGTTGAAAAGTACTTCAATGCTACACCCACCCTCACCCATTGCCATCATTAATAACATAAAATCAGAAAAAAGCAGCTTGACAACAGCTAGGGTCACAAGATGTGTTCATGTCTCAATCCTCAATGAATTATTTAGAAGGATCTATAAGGACTGAATGATGCCTGTGAGTCATGTCTCTGGACTTCTTGTCCTGACCTCCTGGCAAGAATGGGTGTCTAACAGCCATACCTATTTGTGTAACCCATGAAAAGTGACCCCAGAAGTGTTTATCTTATGGATATTCTCTAGACTATCCTCTTACACTAATCCCAAAAGTGTGCACATAAGATATACCATTGGCAAGGCAGGTCTTGTCTTTTGTGTCATGGTACTGTCGTATGCACTGTAAAAAGCGGATCACATAAGGGATGGCCAAGACAATTGGTATATGGATAGAATGGCTGCCGCATGTATCACCAGGTTCCAACCAAGCAACAGTTGCCACCTGCCCCACACAGACTCACCAATTTAGAAGGGCCTGGAGGTCTAATATTGCATGACATTTATTCCTTCCAACTTTTGATAACAACAGAAATTGAGTAACCACTAAGAATGGGGTTCCACAGGCTCAGAGTGTCCAAGGAAACAAGATCCCTCCCGTAGGGTGATAGATAAGAAGGGCAGAATGCCCTGACTAAACAGGGATACAGAGAAACAGTCCCCAACTAAGATGTCTGCTCTCAAACAAAAATCAGTTGACAAATGCAACAGGATGTTAAGTCCCAACTTGTGAGCAAAGCCCAAGAACGGAAACTGATAGCATCACATAGAGCTAGTTTCACAAAGATACAGGACAATGGGCAAACTACACAAATCCATGTGTTGTGAAACTTGCCTGTCGATGATACATTCTGCAAACAGAACGCTCCAAGTCTGAGAGGACCTGCACAATCAGAAACCTACTTGTGAGAACCTCCAGAATCAACCTGCCAAATGCATATCTTGTGGTACTGTGATTCAAATATGAAAAACCCAGTGACAACAGAATGCCTTAAGTAGAGGTGAAAATGACCAGAAACTATGAAATCATGCTGGATGCTGTAGTGCCACAAACTTAGGTTACCATTTCTTGTGTGAATTGGGATAAGACACAAGGAAGCTCCTGAGTTCAAAGAATATGGAATATGGACACATACTGAGCCCTCAAACATGAAGGCATATGGGTTACAATCTCTGGCATTTGTTTTGATCAATCCCCTAGAATTTCAAACACTATCAGAGAGTTGGCATCAGCTTTACAACATTTCGCTCTTATACCTCTGCAAATTACCAACAAAGAACTCAAGACCTAACACAGGCTGCAAACAAAGATGAATGCTCACATACTTTGGCCATGGATGTCAGCACATCTGCCAGAAAAAAGTCGGCAAATGATATAGGCTGCACACCAGGGAAACCTTCAGTAAAACTGATAAGCCCTATAAGTACTTAATTAGAACTTATTTGCTCCTCAGTCTCTCCCCTCTGAATTCCTGGTGGTGCTTTCTGTGTACTGTGTGTGTATCAAGCAGGACAAGTAAAGATGCCATGGGATGCATCTCCTAGTCTTATAACAAATCAACTGTCGAAGTGTGTGCAATGGCATCTCCTAACAGGTACATCCTGTTACTTCTTTCTTGTTGTGGATTTCTAGGCTACATCTTCCTTCCAACTGAGTCAAGAACATTGAGAAACATTTGACAAGGATTGTCAATTGTTCTACGAACCCTCTCAAAATTTCTGTCAATGCTCCTGACCATTGAATTGGTTGCATGTTCTCAAGTTCCAAGTCCTTGGGGAATGTAGAGGTTCATTCTTCGAAAGTATCATGCCTTTCTTTGCCTTGTCTTTTTCATTCTTTTCATGTTTATTGTTTGAATCTGTTGATGTTTTCCAACATTTTGACATTACAGTAAGCACAATTCCACACAGAAAATTTGCAAATCTAGATACATGCAAATGACATTTCCAGCATTCACATGGTGAGTTAGGTGTGAGGCTCAAGGTGTTTTAGCATTTTCTAATTTACCCCTTTATACATTTCTTATCATCATTGCTCCAGTCAGTAATATATTGTACAGTTCCCCCTCACTCTTGTGTTCTGCTCATGGAGTGAAAAGGCACCTGAATGGGGAGAGTAAGTCGCAGAAGAGTTCTCAAGAAGTAGAAACGGGTTTGCATGTGAAATATATCCAGGGGCAAACCCAGTACCAATGGCACCAATATATAGAGAAGAATCTGTCATGTCAGCTCAATAAGCTCGGATTATCCAAATGACCAAATGCAAATGGAGAAATTGACAAGAACATGGTACAGGACTACAAACATATTGCCAACAAGCTAGATATTCTTGAGATATACATGCTTTGAAGAATAAGGCTTCACATAGCATCCCCATGTATGTTCCCCAAGAATAGGGATCCTAGCACAGGCTCAGATCCTAGATGTAAGACGATTTTTTCTAGCTGGGGCCCAAAATAGCCATGGGCTACCCTAACAGTGAACCTGACCAAACACAATGCTGGTGCCCATCTAGTGGGCTACATCTGTGACACAGAAAAATACACATCTGTGATCCAACATATAGCCCACTTGTGAAGCCACAATTACCGAATAAACTGTTACAAGATTTTTGGAAGCTGTACTTACAGGCTGTGAGGCAGCATGGAAGACCATGCCATGGGAGTAGAGATAGAGGTATGCAGTCATGCTGGTTATCCAAGCCACTGTCATCCAGGAAGCAATCTGCAAGTTTTGAGAAGCATGGGCTCAGATTATGAAGTTAACTTCATAAACAGAGCAGGAAATTCATTGAGTGAGCAATGATAAGAGTGAAACATTGTCAACCATTTAAGGTGGTATTGTTTTCAATGGAATACTGCTGAACTTATTATTTACTGCTTTTCCTTCCATGCATTTGCCTTGCATGAAGTAAGATGCTGGAGGGCAAAAAGATTGTTGGGGACTACCTTCCATATCTCATGGTGTGTGAGGTGGTTGTGTTCAAGCTCAAACACCTTAGCATACGGTATTCTTGTATTCAGAAACACATACACATTTACTCCCCAGAGCCACACCATCAAAGCCTGCACAAACACTAATAAAACCGGCATGGATTAGGTCTAAATTCAGAAACCCTGTGTTGTCCACTGCAAAAGCGATGTCAATTACTTTCTTTATCTGGCTCTTGCTATGTGATCCAACTGAAGCATTTTAGAGAGCTGTTCAACATTCTGCAAACTACAATGTAAGCTGTTCTGACATATAAGAGTCCAGATTTGTGGCCATTTCTACATTTGCAAGAAGAATCATTCATCACCCCAGCAAAGAATTAGTTGTACTCCAGCAAAGAATCAATCCTATCCAAATGCTCTTCATTAAGTGATCAACTGACTATTACACCCTTTCTATGCTTGCAGAAGCTATGGAAGAATCACAATGAGAAGTATCGGTGAAGGAGATACTGACCATCAGACACACGGGATTGTAGTACAGATACACTTCTAGGAAGAATTTGTCCCTTGTACTCACATTCATCAAAACCATTGACTCATGGGCTACCTGCTTCAAGGGGGCAATGTCAATGCTGTTACTAGAACCACGATAGTATGTAGTACACACCCAAGATGTGATCACATTTCCTAGTGATAGTAGCACACTGAGATTGCCATCTGCAGATCATTAGGGTTTAGTGCAAGTGATGCCAATATTCCCTGACATCAAGGATTACTTAGCAAGACAAAAGATTGCATCTTTATTGAATTGTGATGCCATTGAAGCATGGAGAAACTGAAAATGAAACTGCAGCAGTACCTTCAAGCAGAAGAGAATCCATGCTGCAGTGAAAATAGCCTGCATGAGAAACAAATCACAGTTCATGATCTGCTGCTATAGGTATGTAAAAAAAAACCCCTTCTCAAGAAACATAAGATTGACATCAAATTCCACCACCAGGACATGAAAAGAGAATGAGATCTCACCACTTAATACAACAGCATTCCACACGCGTCTCAAACCCTAACTCAGTACCCAATTTCGATAGACTACGACATATCAGAACCTTCTAGGGCCATTTATGATGCAACAGAAAATCTGAGACTAGATAGATGCGTTTGTACAATCCGTGTTCCAAACCATCCCTCGAAGTCCGACATAAACAGATTGATAATTTTATTTAAAAAATTAAAGAAAAAAGAAAAGAAGAAGCAGACAAACCTACCTTCATGCCGTTGGCATAAGGCTCCCTGTTCTTCGCCCAACTATGGTGACCCAACATTTTGAAGCCGAGAATCAGCAGAAGAAGAAGAAGAAGAAGAAGAAAAATTCACACTCCAAATCGATTTTTCATTGGCATTTCCCTGCTACTTCTCCTTTCAACAGTGGGGAAACTTGTTGACCCTTGCTCGTTGTTCTTGTTGTTGTTTTTCCTCTTGGTTTTTCCATCATCGACGGCAATGGCACCTTGGGCGTTAGATCTACACACCCATTCCCTTCTTCTTCGTGTACAGCCCTCCCCGCCTCTCTCTCTCTCTCTCTCTCCTTCGGCAGACCTTCGTTGTCTTCTTCGTCTTCTTGGGAAAGTTCAGATCCCAAAAGGGCGCCAGCAAGGACCAAAAAGCAACAAAGCCAACCAATCATGTTTGTCAAATAGTGTTTTTTTTTAAATAAAAAAAAAACTCAACTACTACAAAATGCACCTCACGTTGGGTAACATACTCATGATGTCGACTTCTTGGATGAAAAAGGGGATGAAATGTGTGCATTTGCACAAGAAGAAGAAAGGGGTTGATTTATCATCCATCTTGTTTCTAAAAAGCTCATCACTTTTTTCACTAATTTTCCATAATTTTAACGACCACAATAGTCCAAGTTAACCACTCATGTTTGTTAAATAATGTTTTTATATGTATAAAACTCGACTATTATGTTAAGTAACATGCTCATGACGTCAACTCCTTGGATGAAAAAAGCAAGGAAATGTGCATTTGCACACAAAAAGGGGTGAATTTATCATCCATCTTGTTTCTAAAAGCTCATCAAAATTTTCACCAATTTCCATAAATTTAACAACCACAATAGTCCAAGTAAACCAATCATGTTGTTAAATAATGTTTTTTCAAAAATTTATAAAACCCAACTATTACAATATGCACTCACGTTAGGTAACCTACCTACTCATGATGTCGACTCCTTGGATGAAAAAGGGAAGGAAATGTGCATTTGCAAAGAAGAAAGGGGTTGAATTTATCATCCATCTTGTTTCTAAAAGCTCATTATTTTTTTCACTAATTTCCATAATTTTAATGACCACATTAGTCCAAATCAACCAATCATGTTTGTTAAATGATGTTATTTAAAACTTTATAAAACTTGACTATTACAATATGCATTCATGTTAGGTAACCTATGCATGATGTCAACTCCTTGGATGAAAAAGTGAAGGAAATGTGCATTTGCACAAGAAAAATTGGATTGACTTTATCATCCATGTTGTTTCTTAAAGCCAATCATTTTTTTGATTAATTTACATAATCTTAATGACCACAATGGCCCAAGCCAACCAATCATGTTTATTAAATTAAATTTTTTATAAAGCTTTTAATTACTACAAAATGAACCTCATGTTAAGTAGCATACTCATGATGTCAATTCCTTGGATGAAAAAGGAAAGAAAAATGTGTGTGGGGACACACACACACACACACACACACACAAAAAGGTTGAATTTATCATCCATCTTGGTTCCAAAAAGTTGATCTATTTCAATAGCTTGAGCTTTGCATTGCTTCGCACTACAAATATCAATGACAATCAATTATGGGTACTACGGAAGTTATGTTTGCAAACAATCACTTCACAAATATCATGTAACTAGTTATCATTTGCAATTATATTGAATCTTCATGTAATCAAAAAGTTGTAACTGAATAATTTTAAATATATACGGTCATCTATGTAATTAGTTTGTAATTAACGATGTCAAAAATCATCAACGTGAATGATTTTTCATACAAGTAAATTATTTAAAACCCTTTAGTTACATATGTGATCAATTCATGATAATGTATGCAACTAATATGTCTTAGTTGTGAAGTGGCTTGGGTAGTCTAGGCTTAGGTGCCACATGGCTTAGTGCTAGGTCTAGCCTAGATGGCCTAGGTAACACATGGCATGACCTACATCTAGGCTTAGCTTAAGTGTCATGTGAGGTTTAGGGCTTAGGGTTTAAGGTCTAGGCTTAGCTTAATCGTCACTTGGGAATTGCAACATCCTCTGCAGTTTCAATACCATCACACCCATTCAAGCTTGAAATAGTTAGTGATCTCAATCAATCTCTAAATTGAAATTGCTCTTTCAATGCTTTAACATTTCTGTTTCTTGGAGCAACCAGAACTCCAAGACTCACATTTTCTATCTTACAAGCTTACAACAAAAGAGGGTACATGGTGTTTCCAGTAGCCTGCATACACCAAGTGCACTTTTAGCACAATTGAATTGCAAGCAAAAGAGCGAATACAAAAATGCTGTTTAGCCTCTCTTGATACTGAGGACACATGGTCATCATCCTTGACTTGGACAGCACGGAGATTAACTTGGTAAGATACACAAATGTGGATTGCCTGAAAATGTCAAGCAATTGTTGGAGCTCAGAGTCTCCAGGAAACAGAGGTGAGTTGTGAGATGATTCAACTGCAAGGCATTCCAGGAAATGGCAGTAAGTCTGTCACCTCAGCAAACAATACATATAACACTCTCCTTTGAAATCTGTTCTTTACAACTCAAATACTAATGCTGACATATGACCAGACTACTTACCAAATATACATCCCACAGACCAGATGTCCACTGGTTGCTTCTAGCAGAACTTCTGGTGCCCTCTACCAGAGAGTAACAATCTGAAATACCAACCATGAAATATGCAGCATAATTAGATGTTGGTGCATGACTAGAAGGGTTCCTGGGACAGAAAGTGTCACTGCTGTAAGATGCTGTTTGCATGGGGAGTACAGAAACTCAAACTCTAACCTCATGAGTGTTTAAACCCTAAACCCTAAACTCTTGAGAGGGACAGTGGCAGGTGGATGAGTATGTATAGCAAAACGTGACATTACTGAAAGCAGTGTCGCTTGAGAAACTGGCAAAGGTGATGCTGAAATGTAGACAATTTGATGCAGGGGAGGAGGAGGAGGAGGTGGTGTGTTGCAGCTGCCTTAATGTCTCCACTACTACACTGATGACAGAGCATGTTGACACAACTGTTGTCCAAGAAACCTGGGCGAAGTTGGTTTGGTATAGACACAACATGTAATGTCTCTGCACTCATTCTGTGAGCCTCTCAATCCCTTGTCCTATTTTTGGAATTGCATTGAGAGAGGAAAATCAATGAACGTGTGATGAAACACAAGTGTCAACCAGATGATTTGGTTGTTGGGTCCCTATTGGGTGACATGTTGGTATAATATACCAACTTGCACTCAACTGTAGTATACGCCCTGAGCTCCATATACTTGGGTGAATTTGAACTTGGAATTTGGATAGCCTTGGGCCTGATGAAGGAAAATGTAGTGTTTTGTGCATGCATCTCTGTTACACATCTGGCTTCTGCAAGGAGAAAGTTTTGTTGTTTAAAAGTCTGTTATCTTTGTTCCATGTTCCTCACATTGTGCTGTTCCAAAAACCTTCATGCTGTAATTGTTCTGGGATAGAAATCAGGCAAGGGCATCAATGACTAGGATAAATGCTTGAAGATGGGGATCATGAAGTTTAGTGGACCATCAGACCACTAAATTGAAGCATGCCAGATGCTCTATGTTTACTGAGGTATGTAATCTTCAAATGGATTTTGAGTTCATTTTCATGGTGTGAGGTTTCTAGACTTTCAGTATAGTTGGAATGCAGTCCCAAGTGGCTTTGGATGGTGGGTTTTTTGTATTATGCTGCAATGAAATTCTTCACAATTAAAATCATTTGGTTTTTGACTTGTTCATTTACTGTTGGTGCTTCAACCTTTTAGGACTCTAAACTAGCTAATCTACCTTCTGAATGTTTGAAATTTGTTTAGGTCAAGTATTGACGTTTTGTCCACACTTGAAGTTAGACTGAAGTTTAAATTGGGTCTTGGGAATAGGGTTAGGGAGACAAGCATTGAAAGAGAATTTTGGTGATTATTCCATTCACTAAGTATATAATTTAGATTTATGAAAAAAAGAGAGAATACAGGGGATCTTAAGTGAACTTGTTAAACAATTCAAAATGATGAATCCTTATGTATTTCCCTCACCTGGAATTCCAAGATGTAAAATTCATTTCCCTACACCCTAAAGTTTCATGCTTTTTTGCCCAATTGTTTTGGTTCTAAACTAGAATGAAGAGGCTGATGTATGTAGAACAAAACACAAAATAACTGCATAATTCACCATCATCATCATTGTTAAATGGCCAATAGAAGGTCTTTACACTTCTGTAATGGTTACATCTCTCAAGCACTCCTAGAAAGCACATACAAAAAATGCCAGTTCTCACCCTCAGCAAAGCCATGAGAATTTGGTCATGTTGTTCAGAATTTTTCAAATCTGGCTTCCAAGAAAGTTGTGTTTTTTGTCAACTTGAATTGCTCAAGCTGATAAGGGAGGTTAGAGAAGTTTAAGTCCTGGATTTTGATGTCAGATTTGGGCTTCTGTAACCATGGTGGCTCCATTGAGCCATCTACTAAGTTCAAATATGAAATCTTCTTGTCACTTTTATGCTGGAGTCACTAGACTTATTGGGAACTTCTAATACAAAAGCTTCAACTCATCTTCCAACCCATGCTGATGAAAGTAATAGTGTAACAGTTGAAGTGGAAGCTACCTTCAAGAGACATAACATTTCTAATGAGAACACTGGTGCATTGTTAGAGAGTCGGGTTTGTAAATTCCCTTGGGCAGTGTAAGTCATCAGCCATGATGGTCACATCCATGTGAGGTGCAAGGTATGCTCTATAATCGAAGGTCTATAAGAAATGCACTGAAACTTTGCTTCAAACCCAGGACCCATTTGAAAATCAAAGCTTTAAACAAATTCTCTTATTCATCAAATTGATGCTCTTTTGGACTATATGGCTTAGATATATGAGTGAGAATTCTCCTGCATGTGAGAGGAATGAACAAGTAACCTATTATAAGTTCTTGGCTTTCCACTGTTGAGATTTGTTTAGCATAATTTTTCATGGAGAAGCTAGTTGTCACCATGTCACCTATGGTAGTGGGACTTATATTTATAGACTTTTCTAAGTTCAAGCAAAATTGAATTTGGCAGTAGGTACATCTGTCCAGCATTACAGGAAGAGGAGAACACATACGTTAGATGTTTCATTATTTGTGATTGCTTTGCTACTTTAGAAGAGGAGCAAATGGCAACAATGCAGCCCAAGGTCAATACGAGAGGTGCAATGTGAGCATTGGTGCTTTTGGAAGGGCACTACCGATCATTTATGTTAATGGGTCTTTTCTTTCATTTGATAGATCAAAATTTCTTGGCATTTCACAAGGAAATGACCATTCTATACCTAAATTTCATCCAGTTAAAGAATTCTGCAATTCAATGCCAATGTCAAATAAAAAGCTTTTAATTCCTATTACAACTTCTATTCCAAATAATATAAAGAACTGGCAAAAAATTCTTAGTGCAGTTGGAGGGAAGCTTAAAATGGTAAGATTACCTCTGCTGCAATGCAGGCATCTCAAGTTTTTAGCAGGGTTCTTACATTTTCAGTTCTTTACCCACATTAAGGCCCTCAGACACAGGCATAACTAGGATTTGGAATCCACCCTCAGCTCTGCCTTGGGCAGACTCTTCATTCTCGTAATGCCCTCGTCCTTGGGCCTTACCTACCACAAAATCCACATCAAAACACCTACATGAGCCAAGGCCAGATATGGCTCTTGGTGAATCCCTCTTTCACAAATTACATACTTGACGGAAGGAGAAGTATTTTCTATCAATGTGACATGAAGGATCTACTTTAGTAAAATTCCAGCATATCAATTGGAGAAATTTCCTAAGTGTATTTGGAAGCACCTTATATCTGTGAATCTCTCTCGGATATTACACCTCCTTCTTCAGAATTGGAAGGATCTTACACCTATAAGGGGATCTTACCCTTATTCCTTTTCCCCCTTGGAGCTTCATCTTACACATTGTTCCTCTGGCACAATTGTCATGATTCAGGAAAGAACCACCTAATAATAGAGTTCAATTCTTTGGAGGACTCTACCTTGTAGAGACATGCTTGACAAACTCACTAAACTTGCAAGAGCCTAAAATAAGAAACCAAATAGAGAGCATAAGGAAGAAGATAAGGGGCATAGGAGATACTGGAGCCTGGTACTAGTGCACAGCTAAGGATCCCAAAATGGGTTGTTGGAATACTAACTTATGGCTTTCAAGCTCCAGGTGAAATCATGTTGATGAGTGGTCTTTAAATATTGAATTGTTTTTATAACAAGCACCTTTTGAGTTTCATGACAAGCAATTTTTTTATGATTGCTTAGTTCATCATACAAAGGATTTAAAACTAACCCTAAACTCAAAACCAGATGATTACATGGTTGTTTGTAATTTTGGTTGAAACCAACAAACAGCTACTCACTTTGGTTCAAATGAGCCAAACAAGTACCTAGTCCTTTATACCAATTTACAGTGAAAACTTGAAGTTCTGAACTTGAAAACCTTCCTTGAAACCTTAAACCCTAAACACACACCCCCCTCCTCCACTCAAAATAAAACAGTCTGAAATAAGAACACCTGGTAGGCCACTGCACAGTGCACAACCCACACCTCCCGCGGCATATTCTTGTCGGACAATGCCCCAGTCGCACGGCGCAGGGAGGTGCCACGGACTCGGCTGTTGGTGTGGGTTTGCTGCTTCCGTAGCCGCCAATTCCACAATTGCCTTTCTTGCTCTCTCTTTTCTCTTTCTCTCTCTTTCATCTTTGTCAGCGTTTTGCATGGTACAGACGTACATATTTTGTCGCACTGAGGTTTCGAGTTTCGACGTGTAAGGTTCATCGAGCCTTAAGGTAAAGCTTTTTCTTTGTCCCCTCCTTAAGCACAATGCATGTACGACCCCGCGATCGATGTTGCATCGACGATGACGATCAGGTTATTGAGGATCACATAACTTCTGAATCAAAACCCATTTGAGATGATCGGATCATGGCGTTTTCTTGTGGGAAATTTTAGGGATTATTGACTGGCATTGTTTCAACTTGCATTGTTTCATGAATATCATGACATGGAGATTAATGTGGGTGTAGTAGTTAGTAGTAGTAGTAGTAGGAGTAGGTCTGGATCCGGGACTTGCGCCATTCTCACTCTCTTCGAGATTGTGTCTGTAACTTGTATTGAATTCTATTGTTGTTTCATTTGAAACAATCATGCATGATCGAGAGCCGCAGGAGCTAAGAAAAGAAGCCAGAAAAACTTTTATCTTGTGCAAGTGCGATTTGTCAATATAATTTCTAGTTTTGTGTGTGTCCGAACGAGCCTGCAGGATTGAATTCTTTGTTCTTTGAATTTATCCTCATTCTATGGCTTCAAGCCATCTATTCATGTGCAATGTGGGGGTAGCAAGGCGAATTCACTAAGCTGTAACATAAGACGAGAAAGTACGTACAGCTAGCGCATCGTCGTGAGCCGGTACAGAAAGCTTGCAAGAATTTTGGTTCGAAGAAACAAAAAGGCCTTTGCATTTTTGTTGTGAAGAAGGGAGTTTGGGAGTTTGGGAGTGCGGGTTTTCGAGATGTAACGATATTCTTGAGAGAGCGGATTTTGTGTGATTTCAGAGAGAAGGGACGTTCAAGCTGAGAGACATGGCTATCGGCACTAGTGGGGCGTTTGAGGTGCTGGGGGCGCTTGACAGGGCCAAGACGCAATGGTACCACTTTACTACCATCATCATCGCGGGGATGGGCTTCTTCACAGGTAAACGTACCATATATCCGCTGCGTTGTGCGCGACCCTCTGATGCGGCCAGCTCTTCTTCGGATGGAATCCGATGGATCATGAGTGCAGAAAAGAGTTTGTACATATTGACCTGATTCTTGTTCCTCTGTTATGTTTTCACAGATGCTTACGACCTTTTCTGCATTTCCACCGTCACGAAGCTGTTGGGTCGCCTCTACTACTTCGACCCGAACTCTGCCAAGCCCGGCGCACTGCCACCCAACGTGTCCGCCGCAGTCAACGGTGTGGCATTGTGTGGGACGCTGTGCGGACAGCTCTTCTTTGGATGGCTGGGGGACAAGGTCGGGCGAAAGAGAGTGTATGGCTGGACTTTGCTGCTAATGATCGTCACGTCCATTGCTTCCGGACTCTCCTTTGGTCATTCAGCAAAAGGAGTCATGAGCACCCTTTGTTTTTTCAGGCGAGAAATTATGGATTAGCTGCTGATGCTGGACTTCTTGTTGTTGACGATTTTCTTTCGATGCCAACTTGTATCTGAGTAGTATGGTGACCAGTACCTCTAAAAAATCTGCTGAACATACAACATACAATCGCTGAGTTTTTTCCACTGCAGATTCTGGCTTGGGTTCGGTATCGGCGGTGATTACCCACTGTCTGCCACAATCATGTCCGAGTACGCCAACCAGAGTACGCGCGGAGCATTCATCGCTGCTGTGTTTGCAATGCAGGTGAGAGCTACGAAGTTCAATCAGAATATACTTGACCGGATAATGCGATGGTGTCGCCATGGAATTAGGCTATTGATTACCCAAAATCTCCAAAGATCTTGGTGCATCTCATAGATTCTCATGAGATCCTGCTCGACATGGGTTTGAGATCTGATGATATATTCTTTCTTTCTTTAATGGGTGTCCTTTGATTTCTGAACACTAGGGTTTTGGAATATTGACTGGAGCGATTGTGTCGATCGTGGTGTCCGCGTCGTTCAAAGCAGCTTATCCCGCGCACTCGTACCAAGCGGATCACGTCGGTTCCACGCCCCCACAAGCCGACTACGTATGGCGTATCATTTTTATGTTCGGTGCTCTTCCAGCTGCTGCAACTTTCTACTTCCGCATGCAGATGCCGGAGACGGCTCGGTACACAGCCTTGGTCGCCAAGAACAACAAGCAGGCTGCTCAGGATGTGGGCAAAGTGTTGCAGCTTGACTTTTCCGATGTCTTTGAATCTTCCGCTGTCACCGCAGGCAAAACTCGTCAGTGAACTTTCGAATCCTGCCAGCTTCTTATAGACTTGGATCATCTACGATCTGATTCAGTTTCTTGCTTGGACTTCGCCCTTTATGAACATGAAACATGTTGGTTTTCTGAAATGTGTAGGACAGCTTTCCATTAGGCTGATGTGATCACAGAGCTTTCCATTACGGTTTGTCAAATAGCTGTGCTCAGAGTCATGTCAGAGCTCTACCGGTCAAGCATTGGTCAATTGAGGGCGCTATGAGAGCTTTGAGTTAAACTGAGACTCACCATACAGTGACATCTGTCTTCTTTTGTGAGAACATATGTTCCTGAAGTTCCTAACATGATTGATTACATATTTCCACCACACTTGCAGCTCTCCAATTGAAAGCGACTGTCCCTGCGTGAAGAAACAAGGTCCTATGTCACTGGCTTTGCATTATGTCCTTGTGATCGATAGGAGCACAATGTGTGTACCTGTGATCCCAGCAGCCTCATGGAAAGAGACTCTTAGTACTTACACGAGCACCTACTGACCATGACGTCAATCTTGCATTTGGTACAGACTACGAATATGGATTGTTTTCTCGCGAATTCGCAAAACGGCACGGGTTGCAGCTTCTGGGAACCACCACCACATGGTTCCTGCTTGACATCGCATTTTATAGCCAAAATCTGTTCCAGAAGGACGTGTTCACGGCAATAGGGTGGCTTCCAGCGGCGAAGACCATGAGCGGCCTGCAGGAAGTATTCAAGATCAGCCGTGCCCAAGCCCTGATCGCGCTGTGCTCCACTGTGCCAGGATACTGGTTCACGGTGGCGTTCATCGACATTCTTGGGCGATGGATAATTCAGCTAGGAGGGTTCTTCTTTATGACCCTGTTTATGTTGATTCTCTCGCTAGATTACTACAACTTGCGTGGTCAACCTTGCTCTTACAACACGAGCAAGTATTGCGGAGGAAACCATATTGCTTTTGTTGTGCTATATGCGTTGACCTTCTTCTTTGCCAACTTCGGCCCCAACGCAACCACCTTCATCATTCCAGCTGAGCTCTTCCCTGCCAGGTTAAGGACCACATGCCACGGCATCTCAGCGGCAGCAGGCAAAGCAGGAGCAATTGTGGGTGCCTTCGGATTTCTGTACGCAGCTCAAGGCAGACACGCCGGAGAACCTGACCCAGGATACAACACAGGAATTGGAGTCAAAGACGCGCTTCTCGTATTGGCTTGTGTCAATGCTGCGGGTTTCTTCTTCACGTTCCTGCTACCGGAGACGGCCTGCAGATCCCTGGAGGAATTGTCCGGGGAGTTTGAAGTGCCCCCTAGTCCAGGAACCGGCCAGGACCAGCTCCTCAAATCTGCTGCACCAACGATCACAGTCTGAATTTGCTGAGTTCCCATGTCTCATCAAATCTAGATCTCGCTCTTTCGTTCCCTGGAGAGGGTACATTAATATCTGCTATAATTTTCTGAATCTATCATTGTGTTAGAAAGTTGTGTGGGTTTTGTGCAAACAGATTTTCAGAGTTGCATTAATGATCTGACCAGAAAATTTCATTCTTTGGAGCTGGCAGCATTCAGCACGACTTAGTGTGTGCCTGTAATTGCAGTTCAAACACTTTTTAGCTTGTGTTCAGAATATTATTGTTATCACATTGTATTCTTTTACTTCATAAATCACCAGTTGCATAGATCTATTATATGAATTCAGCAAATTTCTTGACCTTTAATATAGAATATTATGTATTTGCTTTTCTTTCCTCCCCTGTTGATTGATTCTCAAGCAGCAATAGAGAGCTTCATTCATTTTGCTTAAATTAACTTATACCAGCAGTCTGCAACATGTGGTTGCTTGATCTATCCACTCCCCTTTTCATTCATGTATTCGATTTGAAATCAGGATTTTCAGGTTCTTGCTTGAAAACCATCCTCCTATGTGGATCATGTTCCTACTTTTTGTTGCATCTTCCCAGATCTCACATCAGACATGGCTTCTCTTGCAGCTTGATAGAACGGAAAGAAATGTAGGGCCATTTGTATTATTTTTTCTTAACAATGGAGAATTTATATGGATTCACATGGTCAAGGTTCCCCAATACCAACACTAGTTTATTTATAGAATACTTTGTAAACATGTAACAAATCTTTGTTCTCAAAGATTAGGCATCTCTGTGTTGCTCTTTGTAACCTTTGTCAGCCAATTTATACTTGCAAAAAATGCTAGAAGCAATGCTAAAAAGTGGGGACTACAAAGACAATGAATTGGCCAACGAGCTTTAGACAGTTGCATTCTTCCACAATGTAGATAGATATCAGGTAGTTGGCCATATAGGACCTCTCAATACCAAGCAGCATCAAGAAAATACAAAACTTGTTAGTTCTGAATAGGAAGCTGCACAACAAGCACACATACATCTGATTTCACATTCAACCTCCCCTGCGGCAGTGCAGAGCTACTGACTCCATATGCTTGTACTCTTGATGTGGCTCCAAAACCTTGGCACTCCCATGAATATGATTGGAATTGCACCTCCCAAAAATGTGCAAAATAGAACAAAGTAGTTCTCATACCTGTCTAGCAAGTTTCCAATGATATCAACATCCAAAGCAAGAGCAGCTGTCAGTGATGTTTGCAGAGTATGATTCACACCTGACAACAATGTGCAAAAAAACATCAATAAAAATTGAGAACATAGAATTAAAACACAGTCTTCTTAAGCCTCCTCTTCCTCCACTTCACCAATACAATTCCAGTATATTAGTCATCTTTGTAGCAGAAAACCATCTTAGCTCTTAAGAAATGCTGCTATAGAAATACTACTAGATTATCACAGCTCAGCATCTCTGCCAATATCAGAAAAATGTAAGGTGGCATATCCTGATTACAATATTCTAGTCTTGGAACTCTTGGAACCCCATGCTATCCCTTGTGTGTTCTCCAGCTTTTCTAAAGTTTGGAATTTCTCAAGAAAATTCTAGGTTTAAGAAGGCCTACAAAATGAATTTAGTGCAGTTTAGGGCAAACAATTTCGTCTCCTTACACATGATTTCTGCGGTCAAGATTGTGTGGTTTGGTATACTGAAAGGTTAAACCAGCATTTGCTTCAAAGAGCTGTCCTAGCAATGCCTCACAAGTCCACATGAAAACTTTGTGTTTCTCAGAACCATTCTCGATTTCAAGTTGGGTTTCTTTGCACCTGTCAGCATCAGTGTTGCTCATGTTGTTGCAGGATTCATCAGTGTGGAGCTAGCTTGCAATAATTTAGGAGTGATATTCATTTTCTTTAGCAACTCCCTGACCAAGCCAACCCAGCCAGATGGAGATGTGTTATCAACACTACAACCAGTCTTTGTGTAAACCCCAAAGCTTGTCGTGTGTGGATTGAGCTGCACTTAATGCTGGTGGCGTAACCACCTTCAAGAGTACATTTTCCTGCTCTTGCAAAATTGCTACAGAACAACACAGAGAGCTAAAGAGCTAACACTACCAAGCAGTGTAACTTGTTGTCTACCAACACGGAGATAAGTGGATAGACTTACCCCTTGAATCTATGAATATTGCTTGCAACGTCTGAGTGGCTAGTGAGGATTCATGGCAAGCAATAAGCATACCTCTGAAGATGGAATACCAGTATGTACACATACTTCTGCAAGATAATTTCTATTACTGAAAGTTTATTCAAAGTTGCAACATGCTTTCATGGAGGGGAAAAAGCTAAGGACAGCACAACTTCAGCAGCAATCATACCTATGCACACTCGCTCCTGCTTGGAAGAGTGTAAAGCTTATTGGGTTCTGATGACTGGCACAACCCAATTGTTTGAAGAGCCACTGTGAGGATTGTGGCCTGGGACATGTTTATAACATGTCCACATGAAGAGGACAGAAACTCAGAATCATTCATGCAGTGGAAGTCATACAAAAAAGTTCTTCATGGGAAAACCAAAGCAGGTAAGGACAATAGATTGTCTGTGATGCAGCAGAAGCACCCTGCGTCAGATTCCAACTTCTGCGACTTCAACAGCTCTGGCAGAGCTCTGAACATCATCTGAAGTTTCTTGGCTGAAAATGCCCATTGGAACCCAGCTATTCTCAGAGTCAAGAGAGCTCCCCAGCAGGTTTGGCTATGGTGCAGCAAACAATAACATTTACAAAATTTGTTTGAGTCTGTGTGTTGACCATGCAGACTTTAGACTGAACTTATGCTCTCACCTCAAATTGTTGAGTTCTATTGTCTGGTCACTGATCTCCAATGTGCTTGAAAGCCGAATTGCTGCCATGGTACAAGCAACAACTCTTCATGAACCACATCAGGCAGGTTATCCATAAAAATGGTAGTTTTCCTCATTGCCTGCAAATTCAACCACAATGGAACACACAATGATTTCATAATGAAACTTAAATGAGTTTTGAATCTATTTTCTTATGTTTATGTCAAAAGCTACCTCATTTTTAAACTTCATTTTAGATAATCAATCTTTCTTTCATTTCTTTACCATGCTATCACCCACTTCAAAGTTATGCTTGCTTTCATTAGAACAACTGTAACAAACTGTACAAAAGAATACAAGCTCCCTAGGTTTTAGCTTACAACATTATGTTTCAAGAACTAATGCATCAACTAACAAGAGTTAAAAAACCGAGAACTACACAGAATGATCAATTGAGTTATTGTTCCTACAAATTCTCCAATTGCAAGCATTTGGGACTATGCTTTTTTTCTTGTGGGTTGAACAATTATAAACCAACACCATAGCAACAAGGGTAAATTACTTTCAGCCTGCTGATAGTTAAATCATCCTGATGATTTGAGCTGATTTGCTGCTTCCACTGAATACACACACACACACAAAAAAAACATTTAGACAAACATAGAAATGAACCCAAGTATGATAGCTCTAACACAAACTAGAATGTCCAGTTTGCATTTAATTGCAACATACTTGTTGCAGTGAGAACAGGGGGAAAACAGAGACCTAACAGAGCAAGACTGCTCGCAAAGCTTTTGATAAATCTTGTGAATTGAAGAAAAAATCTGAAACCAAGTAGAAGTGAAATTAGAAGCTAAACATTCCAAAATGAAGTGATCATGTTGGAATTTTTCAATCGTCATAAGTGAAGGAAAAAAATCGCCAGATTTCTACATTTCGTCTTTAGTGTGTAGCCAAAAATATAGAAGGATGATTAAAGATTTGTACTTCATATCTGGTTTATAGCCGGACTTGGCTAAATCTTCCTTATGACAATAATAATAATACAGTTGCACAATTGTTGCTCTCGTTCTTTTGATGTGCACGGTTACACTCTCAGCATAGTGTAGTTGTACTTAGGTTTGATTTTTGAACAAAGATTAATAGGTGTTGAATTGTGTTTTTGAAAATTAATTAAATAGTCAACAACAGGTACTAGAGTAAATGTTGATATGAAATACTTTGAATAGTTGTGAACTAATTAAATTATCAAGAGATGATCAATAGGCTTGAACTGTGAATGAATGTTGGAAAAGTATATATTTTGTTGGCTACTATATGAGATGTTATAGGTAATGATTATATTGAAAACCATATCAATCCGGTATTCAATTATCAATGTATTGGGATCAATAGTTCAACCTGGCAAGTGCGAAAGTTCAACACATGTAATGTTATATACTAGACCAACTAGTAAATTGGTGATGGACCACTCAAAGTGGTGCCAAGAAAAAAGAAAAACAAATTGAGCTTTGGAATGGCACAAAATGAAAAAATTCATTGCAAAGAGGAAAAAGAACAACGCAGCCCACAAAGACCATCAAAGAACCACTGAACATAACTATCAATCCTTAAGCAAATCACTTGGTTCTTGCCCCAAATCTTATCAAAGGACTCCAGGAGCGAATGCTTCCTAGATGGCTAGAACCTAGCCAAACCTAAACACCTATTCAAAGCGATCCTACCAGAATTTAGCAAGCTGTTCCAAATCAAATTCTGGATCTTTTGGAAATGCCACTGCGTGCTGTTGAACACAAACATCATGATTCCTCTCAATCCAGATAATCTAGAGAGTGAGCCCATGGAGCAATGACAAAAGGCTAATAACCTTCTTAAACCACCTTGGTTCTCTAGCAGCAAAAATGCTATGCTTCCAATCCAAAGGAATGACCTTCCACTCAGTGTGAGTTCCATACACCAAGTAGCCAAGGATTTCATGAGTAAAATTCCCAAGCCCTTTGGGCAAACCTACAACCCCAAAACCAATGTGAAATTGATTCCCCATTCCCCACCCCCTGCAACTGCAATCAAAGTTGATCCCACTGTTAGCTTTTAGCATGCCACACATTCAGAGCAACTGTGTTGTTCCAAACAACCCAAATGAAGACAACCCAAATGAAGCCAACTTCTTTTTCACTTTGCTATTTCTACCAAACATTTATTTACTTAAGCTTAAAATTCACTAGCAACACATCAAGCCATCTTTTTTTCACAATTTTAACTTTAGGTCTTGTGTCCTAAGGTTGAAGAGTACAAGAGTGGGTCATACATTTAACAGTAAAGTGATCTAATTTGGAATAGAATGGGCAAGTTCATTCTGCGTTGGAATTGTTACCCACCCCGTCAACCCTTCTCAAACGGACGAGGCTTCCTCTGGTGCTGAAAGGCAGAGACGCATGTAGGGTGGATTCTAGGGTGGAATTGGCGGAATTGTCGTCTTCTCCAAAACTGCCGAAGCTTCATCTCGTCCTGAATGCGCCAGGCTCGCTCGCTCGCTCGCTCCCTCGGCGCACTGCAAAGAACACAACACTCACCAGAAGAAGAAGAGTAAGAAGAAAAATTACGCATTGAGGTCTTTTCAGTGTTGGAGATTTTTCATGAAAAAAATCTTGCGAAGAGTGGCAATTTTTCCCTTCCTTGTTCTGATTTATCAAGAGGACTCATTTGCTCTCCAGTAAGCTTTTCAATCCTTTCCTTTCCTTTTGTCTCTTGCAATCTCAGCTCTTTCTCGTGTATAAGCTTTCTGGGAATCAAACCAGTTTAGAAGTTTCTTTCTCTCTGTTTTTTGGTTGAGGGGCCTTTTTTTTTCCCCTTTCCTTTTTCGTCTCTTTTTTGTTTGTGGGTCAATGAATGTTTTGGCTGTCGCAATGGTGGTCTTGATGCAGCGACATCATCATCAGTCCTTGTTGTGAAAACCGGAACGTTTTCCAGACCGATCCTATGCTAATTTCTTCTCATACTCTCATCATAAAACTCCAGCCCTGAGAACATGTCTCTTACTTAACCAGGTACCACACTTTCCTCAAGCCCAGTGCCTACTTGTAAACACACATTGAAGATCACAACTTTTGCATGCATTTGTGAGGTACTACTATATAAGAGTTACCTTTGCAGTTCGTGAACTGAAGAAGAAGAAGAAGCTTGACTTGCAAAATCTATTTGTGCCAAAGAAATTACAGTGGCTAGACTCTCATTTCTTCTTTCTGTTAAAGCAAGTAGACTTCATCCAAGACCAGATCACATGTCTAATGGGCCTGGTTCTTGAGAATCATCATGTGCGGTGTCACAGGGTGCACAGGAGATATTCCGGTTGCTGCCTCATGTGTTTGTGGAACCATCTGAAGTTCAAAGCCTCATTGTTCCAGATGCATCTATGTCTCAAGTAAGCTCACTTTGCGAAACACATGTCAAAAAATTCCTGGACTTGTTAAAAGATTCATAGTCTGTCAGCAAGAAGCTTGACATTCATGAGACCCATACTAAGCAAAGCACAAATTTAGTTATTGTCTGTAGCAGTATACCCAGTCATGGCTGTCTATTGAATATTTACACAACTCATCACAAGTCGCAACACTGACAGAATTTACAAAATAAAAATACATGGTTTGGGGTTTTTCATTTGTCACACATAGGAGATTTTGTTACCTACATTGCAGAAGATTGCCAGAAGTCATTCTGTTTGGCACAATGCAATCTCTCAGTTTTGGGTTCATGATTTTGGATGGATTTTTCAAAGACACCAGATTTAGAACAAAGAGTGAGTGAAAAGTTGGTCCATGTCCAGACCCAAGAATGATTGATGATGATAATGTTTGGTCTTCTTTCATTGGGTCTTCTCATTCGCAGCTGGGTTGTCTCTTTCTAATTAATGGCAGCATGTGTGACCAACCCTTTTTCAGTTTGTGGAGTTGTCATTGTCGTTGTTGCAGGTACAGTGAAGTATGTACTGGGGGAGAAGGTTTCCACATCTGTTGAGGAATGATGAGCTGCAAGAGCTGCACAGCAAGAAAATGCAGTCTCCTGACGATTGGTGACATTAGCTGTGATGTTGGTGGGTCCATTGAGTAGTGTGTCTGTGAAATTACTGTGATTGAGAGCTCCTTCTTAAGGTCCTTTGATCACCTTTCAACCACACAAGATTCACCAAATAAATTAATAAATGGAAAGAATCATGAATTGTAGGACTAGTGATAGAGAGACTATGATCACACCCAGTAAGATCTACACAAAACAGCAGTAGATGCAATTGAAATTCCCCTTCAAACTTTTTTGCTATTTGTGGTGGGTTTTTTACCAGATACATTCTGAAAACAGGTGAGATTCACAAAAACATGAATGGAGAGGGCATCATTTTTCTAGCAGTGGACTGTGTTCCTACAGAGCTTCCTAAGGAGGTAGGCAATGTTTTTCATTCAGGAATTTATATCTGTACAAGGAAATCTCCAATTTTACACTTCTCTGAGAGCCTACCTTATGAAGTAGAACCATATACATAGATAAATCTTTCTGTCTAATTTGTAACTCAGCTGTATGAGCAATGGCAGGGGCTATAGTTGAACTTAGGATTAGCATGAAGAGGGGGATCCAGGACGCTGATTTCTGAAAACTTTTGTTGCAGGCTACAAAGTATTTCAGAGATGTACTGTATCCAGTTTTGAGGAGTATGGCACATGCAAGCTCTCCAGAGGAAAACCTTGTCCCTATTCAAAAGGCATGCATTGTTCACAATGGAAAGCTCAGACCGCTTCACGAGTACATCCACCACATGCGACAGTCTGATTCCACATAATGAAAACACACAACCTTTGACTTCCTTTTTTTCTTTTTGCTTTGATTTGCAGAGCTCCTTTTACAACATGGGTGTTTTGGATCAATTCAGGTTTCGCAGCTTTCTATCAGCAATAGTGGCATAGAGAAAGAAAAATCTCAGTTTAGGCTCTGGAATTGTGGCAGGAAAAAACAACAAACAGCAAAGATGAATGGAGAGAAGAATGGCTGACTAGTTAGAGTGTGAGTAGTTTCTCTGTGTGTGTGAATGACATTATTTGCCATGATGGGTGGTTTTTTTCCCCGGATGTTTTGTCTTATTTTTGTTAGGCAATAGCTGTGGACAAAGTGGTGAACAAATTTGCCGATTTCTTCTTCATTTGCCAATTTGGGGAACTAATTTGACTAATGCAACAGCTGCACAGCTTAATGTTTCAGATGGAGTCCAACTCTATGAGTTGATGTCGCAGGCGAAATTGTTGACTCAGATGGATTAACAAATTTCTGTTGTAATCATCCTCTGTCTGACAATGGACATTATATATTGACAGTGGAGCTTAATATGGCAAAATCTTTCATAATTATTAATAGACTTGTCCGAAATTGACAGGAGAATCTCAACTTTGTCAGGTCTGCATGGATTTTTGTCCTGGGTTTAGATTGCTAATGAAAAAATGTTTGGGTGTGTGTGGGAGCTCAGGCAAATGAGGTGATAAGCTTACTGCCAGTGAAGTGTCATGTTGCCATTGCCAATGCCTGCAAAGAGAGGTAGGTACCTTGTTAAAAATAGTGGACCTTGGAGGAAGCAAGTACTCATGTCAAAGTAATGTACCAGATAATTTTTTCAAAGGCCATCATCTCTACAAATGATTCTTATATATCCTTGGTGGAGAATCAGCATGTGTCCTTCCATCACCAATTCGTGCTATCAACCATTTCTATGTACATTAGTGTGATTGAATGTCTGAACTAGTTTCACTTCGATCAAATAGATCCTTGATTATAGAATTCCTGAACTGTTTTTGTCTTTGGACACTTTGGCAGTTGAAGAAGCATTTGGTTACAGTGACCTGAATAGAAAGCTGTGAAACCTTATGTGAGGCCAGAGATGGAAAATTTGAAATGAAAAAGCCAAACAGGTGCGTGGGTGTAGCATTGCTTTGTGAAATGGAATTGGACCCTGGAATCAGTTTGGTTTTTCTTCTCTCTTAAACAGAAAATTCTCATCTGTTCCAATACATATCCAATGGTGGACATGCTGACAGGAAGTTGTTCCACATTGGTTCAAATGATGGTCAATCTGTAAGGCCCATAGTTGCTGTTATGGGATAGTTTTGCAATGGGCTCTTGATTAGTGCTACAATGCAGTCTTGAATGAGACTTTTGAGTGTATGGAAATCACAAATCATATGCTGGCAATGAAGATGATTGAGGAGGCACATTCAAACCTGGGTGGTTGTGTGCAGTTGTTTGTTTCTTATTGTGGCAGCCTTCCAGCTCGTACAGCTGCAAACAATTCCCTCGGCTACAAATTCAGGTTTGGTGTTGCTCGTCTTTTACCCTAAAATTGATGAAACCAGAATGGTATCCAGGCAAAGACAGCATTTTGGAGCTCAATGGATCTTGAGCATAGCTAGAGACTGTAATGCACTTAACTATGCAGATCTATATAGCTGCAGACCTTGATTGGAGAGAAATTTGCCCCAGGGATGATCCTTGGTGAAGTGGTGGCTACTAAGCCAAATGCTGGTTGACATTATTGGCAGCAATCAAAGATCTGGCATTTACGCATGCAATCATCAGGTGTCCAGAGTGTTCAGTTTGTCTTTTGATTGTCTGCAGCTGGAACCCATTCATCCAGAGCCAGAAAATTAGCTCCAGGACACAGTTCCCTGCTGTCTATTTGTAGCAAGGCAAGAAAAAAGTTGAAGTCGCAGGTAAGGCTCTCTTTCTCTGTATGTGACCTCAACATGGATTCCTTAGAACTTCCGAGATTTCCAAATACTGACAATTGAGATAAACATTCATGTGCTAGAGAACAATATTAGACTGACCAAAATTCAGAAACAGAAATCAGAATTGGTTGCACGCACCTCCATTCCACTCCGATAATAATGTTCACGCCCTCTCCTGGAATCCTGGGTTTGGACCAGTGGTGATAGATAATAGTTATTGTACATTTTGGTCTGCAGCCTGCCTTTGTTTTCCTTTCAGCTGATTTATCAAGAACCTTGGAAAGACATTCAAGAAGGGTGAAAGGATAGGAGCAAACTAAAAAAGCATCTGAAGTTCCAGACCCTGATCAATTGGACTGAAGCAACAAAACTACTGAATTCGTATGGAACTTTGTATGGAACCCCACATTGTAGGATGGAAAATCAGAAAGAATTCCATACACTATGATGATGAACGAGTTAAATTACACACAAAACAATGTCAGTAGATGGAGAATATAATTTCATTATCCACACAACAACAATATTAATTGGGTTCCATGAAATTTTCCATGTTAAGATGAATTACAAAACAATGTGCTCTCAGTTTTGGAGGTCAATGTGCTTGTCAGGAATAAATTGGTCAGACCACACTAATCTCAGGATGAAAATCATACCCAAAAAAAAAGAAGAAGAAGAAGAAGAAGAGGAAGAAGATGATGGTGATGGTGATGATGAAATGAAGATCATGAGGAGGAAGAAGAAGATCATGATGATGAAATGAAGATCATGAAGAAGATGATGATGAAGACGAGGAGGAAGAGGAGGAAGGAGAAATAAATCCGTTATGATCTGAGATGCAAGGAATCGCAGTTGAAAGACAAGACTAAGATGATGATACATTTGATGAAGAAGGAGAAGACAAGGACAATGAGGAAGGAGAAGGAGAAATTATCCTTTGTCCGATCTGATCAGTCCTTCCTCCTCCTCAGATCATGTGGATAAGAGGAGCAGTAACTTGAGAGTATCGAGATGATCACGTGGTGAAGAAGAAGAAGAAGAAGAAGAGGCATCAAGATGATCACAGCATGCTACCAAAACCTCCAGAGTAAAAGTCGTAATCTATATAATTAGTTCACAAATTGTAGAAGAGGTCACACAACAGTCAGTTGGTGTTGAGATCAGCGTGGTCAAGCTTCCGAGGACTAGTATCAAGATAAACTGTGATCAGGACTGAAGCAAACGGCTGCTACTAGCGAGCTTTCTGCGCGCGTTAGGAGGTCATTGCTCACATACTATGTCAGACTTCTCTGCAAGTACCCGGAACAAATTGTCATATACTGCACGTTTCATAGAGAGTGCATGCAAGTAGAGGATTCGCTGTTACTCAACAGCGAACAGACTCTCGCACATCCAAAGTAACTGGCTCTGCTACTATTACAACAGAAGGCAAAATGTTCAAGACCGTTGGGACGTTGGATGAGCAAAAGCTTCAGGCGGCAGTCGCAACGCTCGAGTGCTGGTGCGCACACCTGAAAAATCTGATCAAAACTGCTCGCGGTCTTGATCGTTACAGAGTTCATGACTCAAATTTCTCTCGATAGCAGCAGGCAAGCATAAAATTACAGAACTTATTGACAAAGGAGACTTAGTACTGGAAAAGTAGAAACATCAAAAGCTGGAGAAATGCAAGAAAAAAATGTGCGACTACGGGAGAGAACACGCATGAACACACGCATGCGAATTCCTGTATACATGCATTCGAGCGTGCTCTCTCTCGTTGTCACCAATCCCCTCCTTACCCGTCCCCCAAAACCGACCCCACAGGATCGTTAGACTTGGCAAACGGAGTCTGTTGTGTTCAAAAGCTAGTCTATCTCCCCGAAGTTAGTTAGTCACCACCGCTGCACATTTGGTTCCGAGGAAACCGCGGATATCTACAGAGGAGAGTCCTCAATGAGAGTTGTAGCAGTACAAAAGCTCGCCGCACAGATGCAAAAAGAAAAAACAACAACAAGAATGCACATGGAAACGAGACAAACAAACGAAAAGGCCTTAAAAATGTCCATCACGCTCCAAAACTGAAACGGATACAGATCCGATCCATCGAGTGTACTACAAAGCAGGAAACCGCCCAGGGACCGATTCACTAGGAGCTAGCCAAAGAAAACGCCGGGGGGGTGGGGGGGGGGTTTGGGGTAGCGGACACACACACACACACAATGCAAGCAAAGTGGCACGACTGTAGCGGAGCCCCAGCAACAACAAGAAAACCGATCAGAAGGAGATGTTGTGAATACTAGCAAGTGAACTCGGGTCTTTATTGTGAAATCTGCGACCAGAATTGAGAGGCAAGGAAAGTGGAAGCCAAGAGAGGAGGGAGCGACAGAGAAAGTGCGGGGCACCTCTCACAGGCCCCGTTCAGGTCCCATACTACACACAGGACAGGGGAGGGAAAGCTGGGGCCCAGTGTCGGAAGCCAAGACAAGGAACACTTCGCAACTTGCAACAACACCCCCGCCCCCGGCCCCAACTGATTGACCTATTTTCCTTGCTCAAATTACACACGTTTTAGTCGGTAAATTGCTCCTTGTGTCGGTTTTGCTCCTTTTCAAAACTGGTTGTTGCAAAAAGGGTGGTGGGTGTCTATTAATAATAATAGTCTACGTGCTGCACAAGTGTTAAAATATTCAACAAACGCATCCCCAAAATTCCATGGTGAGACAAGCGATAGTTTTTACAATAATGATATATTTTTTTTTTTATTTTTATTTTTTTATTTTTTTTATTTTTATTTTTTTGGTGATGTAGCCCCCATTTGGTCATTATCAGCATCTTTCTTTTCAATTTTTGTGATGTCCAAAAAATAAATCCGGCAATTAAATTTTCTTATATGGCACAAAAAACCCAAAAAAAAAAAAAAAAAGCTTGCCATGGTTGGTTAGATAATTTAACCCAAAACTATATATGAAAATAAAAACATTTAAGCATCCTTAATATTGTTGAGCAATATTTGTAGTGAAGTGTTGGTGAATTTGTAGCATTTCCATTTGTACATATTAATATTTCTATGTAAGTGCATCTCCAATGCTTAAGACATTAAGCATTCACTATAATGTCAAAGACCAATTTAAATTCTCGGCATTTTATCGTCTTTGTTTCTTTTGTGGTCAGAAGAAGACTAAGAAACAAGAAAGGTTAGCTTGCCCTAAGGTTAGTTTCCTCATTAAATAATCCTCAAAATAATGAAATGAAGTTTTGTGAAAATATGAAGTTGATATGTTGAAAATCACTATAATTATCATGGGCTACACTCTGAATAATTTCACTACCCATATCACAATATTATAGTAAAAAAATGATGGAAAATTTTATAATTTCAGAAAAAATAAAATTTTAGTCTTTTTTTTTAATTATTCATTTTTTCAATGTGGAAACTGACCCTAGGCTATTGGTAGCCAACTTTGTCAAATTTTTATGGCTCTTGACATGATTCCAAAAAATTGTCCTCGTCTAGATGAGAAGAAGTAACTGAGGTGCTTTCCATCTTAATGGGTATTATTTTAAGAGATTTCCATCCAGACATTCTCATTCCAGCATTTTATTTCAGTTTGTGCCAAGCTTTGACATTGGTGACACCTACCTTAGCTCAAGACCATAGATCAATCAATGACTTGCTCAAAGACAGAACTACCTTTTACAGAAACTAAAGGTCTGTTCACTAAATGACCCTCCATCATCAACATCTGAATATGAGATTGATCAAAACCTTTAGCTAAAACTTATTCAAACTTGACCTCCAAAGTCACAAATCCTCATGTGAATCTCAATCAAGGAATGAAGTCTATGTGTGTGTGATCAACAATTATATCATTCATTAAGGTGTGAACACCATTTTCAAAAGTCCTTGACTAGATGACTAAAGCGTAGTTGAGAGGGGCACTTGCAATTCTGTCATACCCCCATGAAAGTTGAATTCGAGTGCAATGAATGTAAAAGCATCATGCATTGCATCATGCGTCCTTATGCATTTATTGTCAACAACACAACAAACACATGGATAACCAAATGGAGCAATGGGTTGTATACATTCACATTGAAGGAAGCCCACAATTGAAAGATGTGAGAATCTTGATTTGAAGTAAGAAGACAATTGAAACATGAGAAGACTAGGTTGAGTTGTGACCCATGCTTTCACATCAAAGCTTGGACATAAAGGATACAAGCTTAGTCAACATCATGTGTATCATGATATAACATGTTGGAGAGGGTGTGTTGGTGCTAATGTTTTGGAATGGAATCATGAAAGTGATCCAACTATTTGCCCATAATTTGGGCTTGAACATGCATGTTGACAATGGCAAGAGGTTGTAAGCCACTTTTAACTATTTTTTAAAAGGAAAGATGGTTGTTGTTCAAGTGAACCAAAGTCTTTTAAAGGAAATTGTAATGTTCTAGAAAAAATAGAAACTAATAGCTGAAACTTCTAGGGCCCAACCCCTTAAGTAGAGGTTGTTGGAATGATGGTAAATAAATTAAAATGGAGTTGATACCCCAAAAGATATTAGGAAAAAAGTTTGTTTGTGGGTTAAAATTGTAAATGTGGGGTTGTCATTTAGGACCCATAACCTAAAATACAACAAAAACTTGAGAAAGGTAAGATCAAAATATGAATGGTGGTGTACAAATGCAAAAGTGAAGGGTAGATAATATCTTACAAGTATCATGGGCATTACATGAAACAATGAATTAAAAATCTTGAAAGTTACCAAACATTGCCCCACTTAGGAAGCAAATTTTCATGTTTAATATAATGAGTTTTTAATAACATATGGTGTCAATGAAAAAGGATCAATCAAAGCTCCTAATACTCTAATATAATCTAACGAATGCTAACTACCTAGTCAAAGGGATGAAGTCTACAAGCAAGTTAGATGAAGACCATGAGACATATTTACTTGGACATGTATAAGAAAACTAATCTCATGAACTTGGACCATTAAACATCCATATGATAACAAGAGCATATAAGGAGGCACACCACTAAATTTTGAACATATCATTCACAATGGTTGGGGGCAAATAAGAGGAATGACATCCATTAACGAATCAAGTGCCAACTATTATTATAATATCACTCAGTAAATTAGGGTTATTTAATTGTTATTTAACCCCTATATGATACTTAGGTAAAATAATAACCATTTATCTAATACCACAGTTCAATTTCATCATAAGCATGTTCTGTTTTGTGAATGTATGCTTATGGGTGAAATCACAATAAAAGGCCCTCACAAACTGTCACCACAACTATAGGTTTTTAAATTTTAATTTTTTGGGTAACATATGGACATCACATTTTGAAATTTTTTTTCTTGTTTTAAGTATGTTTAATTAACTTTTAAAACTTAAGTAATTCTTACAAAAAGTTCAACAAACATTGATTATTTTGAAAATATCTAGATCACATTTGTGACATCAAATAATAATTGTCACATAGTATGAAAAAATATTTCCAAAATGGGGTTGTGGGTGAAAATTTCAAATGTGAAATTTCACTTGTGTTATTTTAAGTTTATTGCATATTATGATATTAACATTATATTTTTTATTTTTTGCCAAAAATGACTCATCTCTAGTGTGCTTTCACCCTTATCAATAATGTTTCCAACCAAGGTGTCAAGTGCACATGTTCCCCCATTGTTAATTGTTGATTTGCAATTCATGAGATGTCTACCTTGTAATTGACTTCTCATTTTTTTTTATCAAAAGTATTACACATGAATGAACAAACTTACATCAAGTTTTTTTTTATGACAAGCATTATGGACATATCCGCTTTCCATCTAGGTGCAATTGCACTATAAAAAGACAATGAATATACTTCCATAGACAATTCCTTAAAAAATAATGGGTTAGCTAATCATGCTAACATCTGGCAAAAGATAATTGGTTATTCAAAGATATATTTTTGATTCCATGGTTTATAATTTGAAATAAATGTTTTAAAATCCTTATTACCTAAAAAAAGTTTAATTATTCTTTGAATTAAAAAATTTCTCACAAATATGTCATTTTCAAATATTTTCAAGTCTTTTTAAGAGTCATTTTAACAACAAAAGCATTGGTTACATTATTTTAAAATGTTTTTGAATTTTTTTTAATCTATTAGATTGATTTCAAATTTATCCATGTATTTTCATAATATATATTATAAATGTTGCCATATAAGTATATCTAAAAAATTTAACACCAACTCAAGTTACCACTTTAAAACATGATGGTTTCAACTATTTTAGTACATATTAGCATAATTGGACCCATCCAAGCTAGATCTTTTCAAAAGGAGATGTTAAACACCCCATGTGCCACCTTTTGAGTATTTGCCACACAAAATCATTGTCCATGCACTTCTAACATTGTCATACAACATGCATCATAACCACAAATGTTGGATTTATTCATCCATCAATATTTGGTAAGTGGCATGATGCACAACTTTGCACATGATATGTCCAAACTTGTCCATCTTGGCTTTCCAAAATCAAAAGTAGATAGTATTTTTGCACTCTCAAAATCACCTAGCTACTCCTTAATGACACCCAATGTGGTTGGAATGGTTTAATGCAAATACACATAATCACATAGTTTGAATTGTGATGTTTGAAATAGATATTACCCAAGGGTGTGCACCTTTGGCCAATATCGACCTCGTATTAGTTACATATGTCAAAGTATCTCAATGTTGGGCAACATGGCCAATTTCTTGAACTCCATGAGCATGGTGTTTGAACAACTTGTTACTCAAAAGATTGAATGCATGTATCCAATTTATTGAGATTTAATGTTGCAATGATGTCCAATTGACTTGAAATAATCAAATTTGGTTCATATCTAAACAAAAGGAAATAAAACCAAAACAAAACAACACAAAAGGGTAAGCAAGATAAAGCAAACATTTCAATAACCTTGTCAAGATAAATGGAAAATAACCATAAACACAACCTTAGTATATAAAACAAGGAAATGTTATTCGTTTCCATTATGAATATCAGTATGTTTATAATAGCATTGAAACCATATGTACAATGTGAATTATGTAGATTTTTAAAAAATGTAAATACATTCTTTCTACTTATTGAACCTAATAAAACAGGTTTGAAATGTACATGATATAAGTTATATTTTTACCTTTTATGCTTTCAAAATTGATGGCACCTTCCATTGAACTTATAGGAAATTGTATATATAATTTGAAATTTTTTTGTAATAAAAGTAGGTCTAACATATATTAGGTTTCAAACCACAAATTTCAAGTAATTCTCAAACCTACTTGTATACAATTTCCTATAAATTCAATGGAAGATGTCATGATTTCATAAATGGATGATGAGAGAAATTGACTATTAATCAAACACCTACGTATACCCTGGAGAGCCCTAAAAACCAATGTTTGAACCCTTCGTTAGGTGGCCTAAAAAATTGGGTGGTTTTCTCTTTTGGGCCATACATTTGAGTAGAAAAATAATAAATTTATAAAATGGGTAATCTACAAAATTTTAATTTTTAACAATTTGAAAAGCATTTGGGCAATGCACAAGGTGAACTCAACTTGGCAAGTTGGCATTGTAATATTGATAACTAAGTTGTCAATGACAATGGAAGTGGACTTGGCAAAATGGTGAAGTGGATGTGGATTAGCCTTTTAGCAAAATTGACCTGAAAAAATAGCAAAATACAAGAAATCAAGTAGACAAAATAGCCATGCAAATTGTATTCCATACACTTACCTTACTTTACATCTTAATTCATTATTATTTTTTGCGTTACAAGAAAAAAAACATTTCTTCCATGCATGTGAATGCATTATGGAATAAATAGTATATAATATAGACATTCCCCTACTTAATGAAAAAATTTAAAATCTTACTTCTTTTCAAAAATGAAATTAGGCTCCATGGCAAACTTTGTTAAATTGATGGGGGATTTTTAAAATGAACCTAAGTACAATATTTTCAAGAACAACCACATTAACTCATCACAAAACTATCCTTTGGGTATGGTAATCTAAACTCATTATGTTGAGCAAGCTAACTACCTAGTGAAAATGTAAGAAAATTGTAAAGAAAATCAAGCAATTCCTTATCTATATTTCTATATGGCTTACATTTTGGAACATTGTGGTTATGACTTTAACATGTTAATATACAACTTTTATCATACTCCAACAATAAAATTCTTGAAAAATCTATATAATTTTTGTAACTTAAGAAACTTATGCATTGGTAATTTTACATTTGGAAAACTTTCACCAAAATTTGACTTGAAAAGTTTAATCTTGACATGTAAAAAAAAAAGAATCTTGGAAAAGTGCCCAAATTTGCCAAATTTTGAGGGGAATTTTTTCAAATTGCCAAATTTCAAAGCAAAATATTCAAATGATATAATTTGTATAATAGGCTCTAGTAGGTAGCCAATGATATCAAAGGATTTATAAGTGAAAATATCATTGGGTGGTACCTCAAGGAACATCACACTTTCATTTTACTAAACCCATTGAACTTTAAAAATATATAGGAAACACTCAAATATTAAGGTTTTTTTTTTAAAAATTGGTTAATAAATTACTTATGTTTTATGCACTTTGAATTTTTTTACATTGCAATAGGGCATTTGGTTTTTGTCACATTCATACATTTTATGTACATTAGTATCTAAAATGTTTGTGGTAAAAATCTTGGGCTGAAAATATTTGTTTAAACATTCCTTATGAGTCTTTGAACTTTTTTTTTTCTCAAGAGACAAAGACTTGGATTTTTTTCCAAGACTTAACAGGGTGAAAGCAAGAAAAAGGGAACCAAATAGTGTGTGGACAATCATTTTTTTTTTAAAATGAGTTTTTGAAAAATCACCTTGGGAACATTATATATCAAAAAAATTCTTGAAATTTTTAAATAAATTCTTATACTTTCAAAGTTGCAATTACAAAATTTTCATGAAAATTCATCATGTTTCAATAATTTTTTTGTTTGTTTAAAACATTCAAGAAAAGCATGTGCACAACTAGTTTTTTTGTTTCAAAAGTCCTTTTTCCTTATCAAATGTTCACCAAATCATTTCAAATTTTTTATGAACTTCAATATATTCCACAAGAAAGGATCCATGTCTTCAAAACATTCAAAAAATAAGAATACATATACCCTTTTAAATTTTGATACTCGAAAATCCTTAAACATTATTATAACTTTGAATTTGTGATGGTTCAAAGCAAAGTTAAAGATTTGCTTATAATGTAAAGCTTGATGCAAAAAAATTGAATTTTTTTTATGTTATATGTTATTTTTGGCCTCAAATTTGTAATTCAATTTGAAAAATTGTGTGAAAAATGCACTATAAACCAATAGAAAACTACCATGTGAAAAATGTAGTCTTTGGAAAAGACTTTAACCTTGTCATGATTGGCTTTTTTTTTCATGCTTTCACCCAATAGGAATCCTAAAACTTGTTCAAATTTGACATGTTATGCATAAAATAATATTTTAGTAATGTATCTATCCATGAAAAAAATCAAACTTTCAATATGAATGTGTCATTAAGTTATAACAACATGTTTTCACTAAAAGAAATTTTCAAATATGTGACTGAGTTTATGATTGATATTTGAATCTTAAAGGACAAAAATGACTAAGAACCTTAAAGTCATTACATACAAGTCGTTCAAGACATGATGTGGCACAATGATGTGTCAATGATGTGGTACATTTCATTCATTAATCATAAAGGACATATGTAAAATCATTAATCATAGTTTAATCATTGTGTAATTATTTTTATTATTACAAATTATAATAATTGATATTATCATAATGTAAATAATGAGATATATTTATATTTCCATTATTTTTAATTTCAATATTTTTCATCCTATTAATTGTTGACACACATCACCACTTAAACTAGGTTTAAAACTAGTTTAAATGGCTAAGTAAATCACCTAATCTACCTAGGTAGTCTAATTAAGTATGTAATATTCGGTCAATATTCCATTATTGACCTCAACAATGTCATTTGTGAAATTTGATCCTTAGACCCCAAGGATGGAATTGAACTCCTTTACCACCAAGCCACCCCACTTGTTGTGTAAACAATCTAATGTTTATTTTATTTAAAACCATATTTCATTTAAACATTACACACAATTTCAAATTTGATTATTCATATCTTATTGATAAATTTTCTAAATGAAAAACTTATTCATAAATTTCCTTCAATAATGTACACAAATTATTATATTACATTATATATATATGAATTATTTCAAAACAAAAAAAATACATTTTGTTATTGAATAATATCTCAATGACCATTCTTTGGGGAAAAAAATCAAACACATGATTTGTAAATGGAAAAACCTTTGTGGGTAATACAAGAATAAATAAAATATATCTTTCATATCTTCAACCTTCATTTGATTTATGAATTTATGTTATACAAATCCTTTTCCAATATATCATAATTTTGTTAATAACTTTTAATTTAGACATATGAGTCCATAAAATTTATCCACATAAAATGTTTCATAAATCATAAATCAATTATAATCTATTTTTTTTAATATAATAATTTTTTAATTATTCATATAAATTTTATTTATTCATTTAATTTACATATTATTATTATTTTTTATTATTAAATATTGAGTAGTTTTCTTAAATTATAAATTTTATTCAATTTTACACATATATTTTAATATAATTGTGAAATATTTATTTATATAAATATATTATATAATTCCTTACTTAAATTGATGATTAAAAAATTGATGTAAAAATAAATTATATATTTACCACATCTTACAATTTTATTTTATTTTTAAATTATAATATAAAATTTTATTTTTATCTTTTTTGTTAATAAAATTTATTTCAATGTATAATAATTTATTTACTTATATAAAATATTTCAAAAGGCATCATATATCAAGTATATTCAAGAAAAATATAATTAAAGTTTTATATATTACTTAGATGTATAATATTAGTTGAAATCAGCTCCCTACATGTAAAATTTTTTATGTGTGAACTTATATTCATAATCATTTTTGAATCATTGTAAAGTAATTTTATGATCACATTTTGTATGTAATGGCACATCATTTTGTCCACATCATTTGCAGAGTCATGGATGCCATATGGATAAAAACTTGTACTGAAAAAACAGCATCATCCTTCTTATTACCACATCATCATCTATTAGTCAAATGCACCACTAATATATGACAACAACTTTTTACACATATGATTGAAAGTAATGTCCTATTGTCATAATCAATTACTAGTCATCTAGGACATTTAATCATTGATTTATTGGTTGCAAGGGATAAGATTTCTTCTAGTGTTTAATTGAAGGATCCATTGGATACAAAATGAGACGGTTTTTTTTAGTATCTAACCATACTTTAACATGAATGAATATTACTTGGCCAATTTTAGTTTCTTAAACATTTTTTGAGGTGGTTCCTTATGGTCCCACCCAATTACACCTTCACCCTTACATTTTTTATTTTCATATATGGTTTATAATCAAATTTGACTAACTTTTCTTCTACATGATTATCACTTGGCTACATAACAAAATTGAAAAAAAACATTATTAAGCACACCACCACCAAACTTGTTCTTATTCATGCCACTTATGTTACTAGTCTTGTGACATTGATGGTTCAAAGTTCAAACTAGTGTTGTTTTAGTTTTGGAAGAAAACCTTTGGACTTGTTTCCAACTTTTGAAGTTCAAAATATTTGATAATTAACACCTTCCATTTTGGTCCAAGCTAATTTTTAAAGTTTGATGGGACCTCATGTCATGCCCATCCATATTTTTTTACTTTTGGTTTCTTGTTTTCTTTTAAAAAGATCAAGAACATATTTAGTTTTTGAAATTTTAAATCCAAAGTGAATCATTTTTCAAATTGGATCTAGTTTTGTTTCAATCTTGAAGATTATCTAAGTATTTTCATTCTACAAACAATAAAAAGTGGCAAGATAAATAACAAGTACACCTACATGTAATTTGTTCAAAAAATTAATAACATATTTAATAAGCATTTTTAGAAAAAGTACTTGGTGCCTAACCATAACCTATATGAAAAGGATTTCGAGTTTGGATTCACTTCCAGTGATTGGTCAATTTTGATTTCAATTTGGATAAGAGGTTAGTTTTAAGTTCATTTTGGTTCGTTGTTTTAAAACCTTTGAACCTATGGGCTAGGACTTAAAATCAAACAAAGTTCAAACCAATGGTGGGTGGGTATTTTTTTTGGAAAAACTATTTGATATATTTATTAAAATATGTCAGAAGAAATAGGAACAATTGTTGCCTAATACATAAAACATCTCCAAAATTAAAAACCTTCCAATGATATGAATATTCACCATTTCACTCACTACAAATTAGTAGCAATAATAATCAATTAAATTTTAATACCAACTTAACATCCGTACTAATATGTCATTAGTTAAAGTCATCATATATCAATGCAAATTGCACATCCTTATGGAAAAAGTTCAAGAAAATATTTTTACAAAATTATTCATTTTCAAAATGGAGTATGGAATATTTCAACACCAAAAATATTTTGTTGGTCAATTACATCATGGACAAAATCAAAAGATTGAAACATAAAAATTGAAAATCACCAATGAACTACATGAAAATTCTAGGGGTCAATTGCATTATTAACACTAGAAGAAATTGGAAATAAACAACTATAATTTAATTGCAAAAAACAAAATTTTAGTATGGGCGAAAACATGGTTAGGTGTTTCAAAAATGGCATTTGAGAGTCTATAATCTAACACTAATGATTATTTTAACAATTATCAAACCATAAATCCTATAATTATCCCCTATGTTTTTAATCATAAATATTAATAAACCAACCTATGAATATCCCTAAACATGTGAATGATCAAAAAATTCATGCTAAAGATTAAAAATTTTAGTGTGAAATGGACTCCCAAGGATAAAGTTTATAACAATCACATCATTTAAATTTTTAAAAAACTAAAAATATATATATTAGGAAAATTTCAATGCACTTCATTAGTTCTTCATTTGATGATGCTTTACTTTTTTACTTTTTTTTTTACACTACTTTGATGTATTTTTTGAATCCACATTTTTCATTTTCTTTGTGTGACAGGCATAGTGTTAATCATTTCAAAAGTCCATTACGAGTCCATAATATTTTTTAATTTCATCCAAATTTTTTATGATGATTCCCATTAAAGTCTATGACAACATGAATAATTTAAAATTTGATAATGTTAATTTTGAATATGGTTTTAAATTTTACATTTGTAAGTAATCCAGAATATCTACAAGTGTGATAGTCCAAACAATCCCCTTATTCATGCTTTCACCTCAATATTCATGAGATTGGTTTAAAAAACATTATGTGACAACAAAAATAAAAGCGTGATTGACTTGCTTTGCCATAGCCCACACAAACATGGGCTAGGAATCTTGTTTTACAATGCAATTGTATGTTGTGAATAACAATGGTTAATTGCATCCTTGAACTTTAAACATTCCTTGAACATGATGACTTTGGCCCATTACTACAAATATGTGTTTTTAAGCTAGTTTTTTTTACTAATTTAGTTATTTTTTAATCACATCAAAAAATGGACAAAATTGGTTGTAGTCATAACATATTAGTCATTTTTGAGCCAAATGTGACTAAAAATATATGACTAAAATGACCAAGGCTACTACTTCACATGCCATTATTAATTTGATTTTAAATTAAAAGTTATATTATTCACATGAATTTCTAATGATATGATGGAACTTTAATATTTTTGAACTCTAGGTGAATCCAAAATGCTACCACCTTTGATCTACAAATCAATGCTAACATTTTTATTTATTCATTTATTTATTTTTCAGGTTGACATTATTGGCAAATCGTGTCAGTTAATGTCATAAACCTCTGAATCCCCAAACTTAGGATTTTTTATAACATGCTCCAAGTAATGTTTGAACCCACAACCTTTTTGGCCACATTTGAAGGCCTTAACCACTAAGCCATCATTTCACACAATGACAAAAATTACATTGTAAAATATATAAACACATATTTTGAACAAAAAAATTGAATTTTTTATATCACTATTTGATTTAGTTGATTTGGTAAGTTTATCATTACATTGAACTTTGTAATTTTCTTAATTCAAAAATATGTGTAAATCATAATTATTCTAAATGCTCATTAATTAACAAATTCAAATGCATTGTTTGAAATTTTGAATTGAGTTATATATTCAAATATTATTTAAACATGTTTAATGTATTAACATTCATGAAACTTTGTGATTTTTTCCCATTTCCAAATGTACAACTGTAGCTGAACAACGGGTGGCAGGACAGTGACTCCATGACTGTGCAGTTTGTGTGAACACAAAAACCTTGATCAGGGTAATCTGGCCGCCTCTATTGATGAGTGGCGGTGGATTTCTTCTTCATTAGTGTGAGAGGGAAACTAGATATGCATGGGGTGCATGGGAGAAGGTGGTCTGTCTGTGTGGGATGAGAGGACAAGAAGATGACTGCGCGTTTGATGAAGAGGAGCGGCGCCACATTGATTATGGATGGAGGAAAAGCTGTTGGTGAGAAAAGTGAGGAGGAGGAAGCTTGTGTAGGAAGCTGGATCCAAGGATGTAGAGAAGAGGATGATCAGTTGGAGGTAGATCGGTGGGTTTTGGCAGAACAACTAGGAGCTTAGGGAACTCTCGTCTGGTTGCTCTCTTTTTTCCGTTGCGATTAATGACCAAAGACATTTCTGGCTCCTTGATCTAAGAAAGCTTAGTAGGAATTTAGGATGAAGGCAATCGACATAGCAATTTTGGGGAGGCGGGAGAATTGGTTCTGTACGAAACATTATGTGTAATAAGAGTTATGGAGTTTTGTCTCTGAGATCTATTTCGTTTGAGTTGTGTGTTGCATAGTTGTGAGATTGCATTGTGCTCGCTCTGTTAGAGCGAGGCAGTTCGGGAGAGGTTTGGTTATTGTTGTGTCTTCTCTGTTTCTCTGGATCCCTCCTTTTTGGTATCAGAGCCGGTTGCGTAGTTGTGACCAATATAGAGCTGATAACGATCGAAGTAATATGAGATGTGAAAATAATGTCTTCGTCTAGTGGAGAAGAGATTCATGTAAAGCTCGTAACACAGGAAAATCATGAACTGAACTTGGTTCGTAGGTTCGATTTTGGGGCCATTTAGAACGGGCCACAAAGGGGAGCAATGATCTTACGATTTCTGGGTTTTGGTATAGTTAGAGTTGTAGGTATAAATCCTGACCAAGCACGGGTAGGGGACATTACTGTGGAAGTAACCCACAGTGGATTCTACACCAGTGCACGGGTCTGGGTGAGAGTGACAGATGGAGCAAGGGGGTGGGCATGTACCTCGGAACTTCAAGACAACTTCTACTTCACCTCCTACCTTGCGTAGGGTCGGTCCTGACCTTGTAGAAAGGCAATGCAGTGTCCCAAGGCTGGGGGACATATGGATTCCTAGATCGGAAGTGTCACTGAACCATTTTGTGAGGCTGTACATACCTGGAGTGGAAGACTTGTTTCAGGAGGGAGATCGCCTGCTTCGGGTGGAGCATAGCGGATCCAGATCCTGCCTGATTAGCTGGAAGGTGTGGTTAGGACAAGAAGGACAATGGTGATTTCAACAGCAGTCGACGAATGAGCAACATTTCTCTACCCTCCCATCAAACTTTGAACCTCTGAGACCTGTGTATGAAGGAGCTCAATCAAAGTTCAGTGTGTAGTCCGACGTCTATGTTTTTGTAATCCGAGTTCAACTGCAGCAATGAGCGGTTGTTGAGTTCATACATTTTGTCTAAAGGGCTTTTTGTCTGTAAGCAGTTTTGTTATTTTATATGTCCTAATTACGCATCTTCAGGATGACTAGTCCACAGGGCATGGACGAATTGTTCTGGGGGCACGATCATGAGGATGTTAGCGATTGGGCTGAACGGCTCAGTATGGCGGCAGAGGTGCGCGACCTCAACGCGGACAAACTTTTCAAGATTGCCAAGCTCAATTTGAGAGGCAGAGCCCGGGAGTGGTTTCGAAAGCTGCAGCCGGCGCCAGCCGACTGGCTTGAGCTGAGAACACTGATTTTGCAGAAGTATGGCCATGTGGACACTGATGACATTCGAATGAAGCTCGATGTCATCAAACAGGAACCCAAGGAACGGGTGCAGAGATATTTTGAGCGATTAGATAAGCTATTTCAGCGGGGGAAAATTCCCAATGCAGAACAAAGGAGGCGATTTCTGAGTAAGTTGAGACCAGAAATTAGGAAAATATGTGTTGTTAGGACATACACTGACATAGAAGAGATGGTGGGTGTTGTCACAGAACTTGAGAGGGTGTTGGGTGAGCTCGATGAAACTCCATTTGAACCTCTGAAAGAGGAGCAAGAAGAGGGAGCAGCTGAGGCGTCCATGGAACATCAGGTTGCCGCTTTGAATAATACTCTGATCAATTTTTTTAGGGGAGGTGTGCCAAACTCTGTCCCATCGCCTTCTTCTACCCTGCTTAGAGAATGTCAGATCTGTAAGGGAAGGGACCATATAGCCACAACATGTCCAAGGTTGAATGAGCCACGGCCAAAATGTGCCAAATGTGGCATGCCTCATAGGACAGAAAACTATGGTGTGAAATGTTCTTTCTGGTCTTGGGCATTCAGAAGACAGGTGTTGGAAGAAATCCAAGGATGGGAGGTCAAATTATGGAGCGGCGAATTTCCTTGAAGTATTGCTGGATGATGAGGCAGCAACGTACAGCAACTCGATAAGTTCTATGAGAACGAGAATGTGTTCTCATACACTCGCATACCTAGGCAAAGGCACCTTATTGAATTACCACCAGCAGCTGCTGTACCATCAACCGAGGTTGCCAAAGATGGCACTGTCACGAATCAGGAGCATTCCATCAGGTCAAAGATCTTTTCTCATTTCATCAAAGGGAAGATCTCCCTGACACCAATGGAAACTGTGATGATGATACCAGGTGAGTTAAAACAACTGGAGAATTTGGTAAAGGTTGCTAGGAGGAAGAAGGATGTAGAGATCGAAAGTGCTTAGGTATCGATGGTATCCGCAGCACCGACTGTGAGGAGAATCTGTGTCAATAAGACACACAGGAGTAAAACTTTGCATCTGTCAGTCGAGATAAACAGCTACCTTATTGAGGGATTTGTGGACACCGGCGCATCCATGTCTATCATGACAACTGCAGTTGTCAGGGAATTGGGTCTGATGCATTTGGTGTCTGGGTCTGAAACATACAAGACGGCTTCAGGTGCCGTGACACAGGCACTCGGCCGGATCGAAGAAGTGCCAATTAAAGCTGGAGGAGTACAATGCAATATGACCTTCATGGTTGTGGACACAAACAACTATGATGTCTTGCTTGGGCTTGATCTGCTAATCAAAATTGGCGCGATCGTTGATGTTGAACAGGGGTTGATCTAGGTCAGACGTGGTCCAGGTACTGATGTAGAAGTGCTACCACTGACCATGGTGAATTTGATGCAGAGGTCGGACTCGAAAACTGATGTTTGCGATGGTGATAGTGCTATGAAGCGTGCGATTAGAAAATTGAATGCTGAGGACAGATCGTCGTCTTAGTATGTGCATGGCATTGGTCAGCGAATGATTGCACATGAGTCTGAGTTTGAATCTGACTCAAATGAGGACTCCAACGAGGGATCTCAGCCGGGGATACAAGTTGAAGGTGAATCCGAATTTGGGGACACCGAGCTAGAGAACTTAGTAATGATGGAAGGACCGCAACAAATTCTATAGCTGACACTGCAGAACCAGGCTGATGATTTCATGAAGGAGGAAATTACAAATGCTGATGATTATGCTGACTGGATTCAATGGGCTGCTGATGGGGAGCATCACAAGCAGAACCTCTCCGAAGCAGTCAGTGCAATAGGAAGATCTGTGTTGCTATAGGTTCAATGGATGGAGATCACTACCTTTGGCGGCAAAGTCAGGGAGCAAATCATTGATGATCTCAAAGGGGATACAAGGTGGAAGGACATCTGCCAGAAGCTCAAAATTGATCAGGACCTCGACGAACTGAAGAGGCCATTGCTTTGGAAGCTTCTGGAAAGGTACCAGGATGTGTTTGCCTGGAACAAAGGAAAGTTAGGGTGTTGCACAGTCAGGGAGCACTCGATCGACACGCAAGGATTTCCACCTTGTCGGGTAGCTCCTGGACGACTGTCATATTGGGAGGAGGCGGAAGTGAAGCGCCAGATAGATGTGTTGGTGGACCTAGGCAAGATGAGACCAAGTGACTCA
>Ga0116231_10001527_pt1 | contig 47352 bp, 28 predicted proteins | sample S1TSphgellanicum_2_FD_89695 | JGI IMG/M metagenome (GOLD analysis project Ga0116231, IMG submission 89695) | Host-associated microbial communities from peat moss isolated from Minnesota, USA - S1T2_Fd - Sphagnum magellanicum MG | ecosystem: Host-associated > Plants > Peat moss > Unclassified...
CTTCATTACACAAGTTTGTGTATTTCTTGTGACAAGAACCTTGGAGAGTTCTTGATGTTGTGTTTTGTGTTGTGAGCATTATGTTGTAGTTTCCTTTCAATAAAGATTTATGTTTGCACTTGAATAGATCTCCTATTTGTTAACACAGCACCCATCACATTGGATGTGATTGCAAGTTGTGTGATTTTATCTGTTCAAATGGTCTTACTTTTTGGAGTATTATCGTTGGAAGGATGAGGTGGTTAGACATGGAATGACCATGTGCATAATTGTGCACCATTTCATCTTCCCAATGTGGATGGCCAAATTGACCCATCCTTAGCTGTTATACCTATTGGGTTATAATGTATGTTGTATGGGCAATCCACAAGAGCTGCCACTATGTTGGTTTGTGATCAATGTTCAAAAGGATGGCACATGACATGTTTGACACCGCCCTTGGATCAAGTACTAATTGGCAAATGGTTTTTTCTTTGGTTTACTCATTAGACATGGTTCAGTTCACCCATTAAACATGGTTCCCATAGTTACTTAGTAGAACTAGTTTAAGATTTTTCCCCAAGATGTTTCACCTTTGGCTAAGGATGTGAAGGATTCCATATAGGTGAGTAATGATGGGGCTCACATTCGAACCTGACTTAGTGATCCTTTTACGTTGGAACTAAAGGATTCACCTTGGTGGATTACTAGCGGTAGTTCTATAATGTTATTTGGCTTTAGGTGACCTTAGCCCCAAATAGGGGGGTGGTTTGGATGTGGTGAACCAATTAGGGCATTTTTATGTCATGGGTTGTGAATATGGTGACAACAATAGTTGTAGGCGTCGACCTTGGAATGCACAACAACTGTCAGGAGTTTTATTGTATTTACATATTTTTATTTTAGTTACTGCAGGTAATTTGGGGTAGGTAGGTTTAGAACCAGTTTCAATATTCAATATGTACAAATATTGTTCATAATAACCATAACATGGAATCATATCATTTTTGTATGGGCCTATGAAAATCAAATTTTGCACAAAATTTACATGAACTTATGAAGTTTGGTAAGTTTGTGATGTTGGCATTGTTAGTGGGATATTGAGCTACCTTTGACATTGCATGGCCAAAACATGATTTTATAAATGGGGTAGGTAATTTTAGGAAAGAACAAGAAATTTGTCAAGAATTTTACTATAGTTACAAATTTTTATCCTAATTATTATAGGTAATTTGGGGTAAGTAAGTTTAGAACTAATTTTAGTGTGAACATGATTATAACTTTTTGGTGTTTAGGATAAGTTAAGATGGTGCATGATTAGAATCCAGTTTTTTAGATTTTGTAGCACACCATAGCTTTGATGTGTTCTATTGTGTTTTTGTGCTCTTGTTTTATAAGGAGTTTGTTGAGGTTTTTGTTGGTACTTGGATTCTTGTGTTTTGTAAGTGAGTAGAACTTTGAGTTTGGATGTGATGTACCAATTAAGATATTTTTATGTTATGTGTTATGAATATGGTGATAGCGATAGTTGTAGGTGCCAACTTTGGAACACATGACAAATTCAAGATTTCAAGGCATTGGTCAATGTGTTTAAAATTTGAACATTCATTTTAACAAAATCAATGACTTTGTCAAGCAGACCAAATGAATCAAGTAAGATTTTCACTTGGTTTGTCATGTTGCACTAGTTATATTTTGCATGTCAAAAACCCCTTTTGGAGGAAACCATCTATTTATTTATAGCTTGTCCTCTAGATACACTAGAGATTTCTACCAGTGCTCTATGCCTTTTGAACTAAGTCTGGCAAGGGATCCAGAATATCCTACATACTAAACAAGGTTCCCCCTTAAGGGATATTCTGATCAGTGTTGGGCTGTTCTTTACTTTTATGAAGAACCTCTAGTTCTGTTTCAAAAAAACAATTAGAATGGTTTTGGTTCTAGTTCTGGTTTTCCACATAACTGAAAAGAGCAAGCCAGTTCAAGGTCCAATTCTTCAAAAAACATAAATTCCAGTTCCGATGATGGTTTTGAAAATCAGAACCAATTCTGGTCTGATTTTGGGTAACCCAGATTGTAACTAGAAGTTGATCACCAATTAGGGTCCGGTTAACTCTCAGTTCTAGTCCTTTTTTATCAATTTAAAAAAAAAATCTCAGTTCTAATTCCAGTTTCATACAAACAAAGAATCAGGACCCTAGTTTGGGGTCTAATTCTTAAAAGAATCTGATCGTAGTTTCAAAACCAATCTTTAAAATCAGACCTGGTTTTGACTAACAAGCACTGAAACTGACGACAATTCTAACCCACCACACCAGGTACCTTCCCAACGTTGGTTCCAACCCTAGTAAAATGAGGCCTGACATGGCCAAGCCATTAAGGCACACCGGGGGATGTCCAGGAGGGCTAGGGTGAACCAGCAACCATGCTGGTACCTTGACCTTTGTCGAGTGAGGCCTCTTCATGGCCATATTAAGCACAAAAAAAGGTTAGATTTGAACTCATGGACTCCAATTTTAGTCTTAGAATGGATATTTGTAATATTTAGAAATAATATAAATGAATTTTGGGACTTTTAAGATGATTCCAACGTGGGTGCTGTGGTTCAGCTAGTGGAAGTATCCTATGGTACATCAGGTAATTTGACTTGGAGGGCGGATTTAGCTGTAATTACCCTCAAAACTGCCAATCCCCTCAAAATGGCGCAATTCCTTCAAGCCAGCCGAGTTCTGCAATTTAGAGAAGATTGCAAAATTGCAGAAGTCAACCAGCAAAACCCTTTTTATGGTGTGCAAATCAGCCTTAATCCCAGGATACTATTGTCTCAACAAGCTCTAGAGTGAAACAGTGGAAGCTTGGCGGTCAGTAATAAGAAGTCACACGGCCTAAGTGAACCAGCACCCAACCGACGGACCAACACAGTGAACTAGGACCCACCAGCGCACCACGATGGATGAATAGTAAGTGGTCAGGAAACAGTTTTCAGTTGGGTTCCCTAGCTAACCATGGTGGTGGTTAGCTCAAATGGTTTTTTTTTCCCCAACCTACCTACTAACAACCCACAAGCTGCAGGTAGGTAGTAAAAACAGCTTTTATCTATGTATAAACCATCTAATCTTACCTAGAAGTTACCTATTTTCTTACCTATCTGCCTATGTATGAGACCTGTTTTCTACAGAATTGGTTAACAAGGTGAAACCAAATATTAACTCAGTTGAGGTTCATCCACAACTGAGTAATAAGGGACATCCAGTGGATGGTTCACTGGTGGGCGCTGGTGCAGTGTGGCCCCATGTTCCTTACTATTTGCAAACGTAGGCTAGGGGGCCTAGGATTTCTATGTAGCATAGGTTTTTGAAATGACACGTTGCCCAGTTTCATTGCTCATGTTTTGTGGATTTACAGGTACAAAGGGGTTTTGCATGCGCCTACAATCATGCGATGTCTGGGATTAGTAGGTATCTTACTTAGCTAAAGACCAGGAGAGAGAGAGAGAGAGAGAGAGAGAGAGAAAAGAGTGACTTGGATAGCAAAACTTTTGTTGTCGTGTCATGTTCCAAAGTTAAAAATATTCCAAAAGTTGGAAAAGGATTAGTCAAAAGTCTTGAAACTGCTTTAGGAATTGGATTTGTGTAAAGGAAGGGCGCAATTTTTTCAACCTGGCCGCCTGAAAAGAAGAAGAAAAAAAGGAAGGTGCAAAAGGTAAAAAGGGCTTTTTTTTTTTTTGAAAAAATGGGCCCAAGTTGGTACATTAGGAGGGGAAAAGAAAGGCTCTAATTTACTCATATTTGGAGAATACCTAGCTTCTAACAAGCCACCAAATTATAGGAGGAATCCTAATAGGAGTTCTCAAATTATACCCCTTTTGACCTCTAGCCAAATTTGGCTGAGTCCTCAGCTTGTGCATGGTCAGCAACTCACCTACTTCACAAATTTGAAAGAAACCAAAACACTAGTAGCCTACAAGGGTGGGTGCTAGTTCACCCACACTGGTAGGCTACCAGGGTTGTGGATATTCATGGATAAAAGGTGCGCTCCAAATAGATACACTGAGAAATGTTCTCTGAGCGCTTCACGTGTAAGGAAGAGAGCATCTGGTCTGGGAACTAGCTAGAAGCTGGACGTCTTTGGTGATGTGTGTTTGTATGTGTGTGCGGTGTTGTCGTAAGCCTGTTGTGCATGATTGCAATTTTTGATGATTACTGTGGCTATGACTCATGCTCGACAAATCTTGTCGAAATAAATAAATTATTTATTTAGTTTTGAAGAAAAGGGGGGGTCCGGCAGCATCAATCTGAAACTTACCAGTCAATCGTTGAAATTCTGAAATATTCAGCTTCTTCATTCACAAAGCAGATGATAGGGTGTTCACAGCAGCTTGAATCGCAGTAAAATTTGTAGTGGCAAGAAGTATAGTTCCCATGTGCCTTACTGAATTCCGTCAATCTCGTTGTATGTCATGAGCGGCAAGGTTCCAGACTCATGTCTATGCGGAGAAGAAACGAAGGCCCCGACCCAGCGAAGAATTCGTTTCCGTTGGAGTGCAGGGGACTTGTACATAAGAGGAAATAGCAACGGATTTGTAACAACATGCTGGCTTGGAGATTACAGACAGTCTGATCGTGTGAGGATGACGATGGCAGCGAGGATTTTGTATCTGTTGGCGGATTTTCTCTAACAATTTTTCTTTTTGGAAATCAAGCTGAGGGTGCTGAGCAGAACATAAATCTAGTATTTTGTGCAAAGAAACAAAAACACAGATTGAATTTTCAATGGGATCGAAGCTAGGGCAAAGGTTTAGGTCGTTAGAAAAGACGAAAAACTCTCGTGCAGGCCCCAGAGGCTGGAAGACGAGTATAGTTGGCGCTTGTGGTGGTTTCTTATCTTATTCGAATCTGCTGCTTGTTGCAGGTAGTACTATACTCATCTTGTGCTCTCTCGTGTTCTTTGACATCCGATCATATTCCTCTTATCTAGTCACGTACTCCGCGACCACGGGCCTCTTACATCTTTCTCTGGATCAGTACTGGAACCTGACAAACTCCTCTGCTGGTCAGCTCCAAGCGTCGACCCAAGCTGCAGCTCATATCCTCAACGGCGATGCAGCTCGTTCCAAGAACAACCTTCGACGAGAGTGCAATCTGACGACTGGAACCGCGACAGCAGAATTCAGTCACGAATACGATCAGGGCACCAATTCGATTTCAGGGACTAGCACGGAGAATTTGTCTGAGCTGCAAGCTCGACTCCAGCAGCACCCGCTTGACTTCGATTCAAGCCAGGCTCACGAGACTTGTCGTGAAGAAGACGAGACTAGTGACTCGGAGGAGGAGAAGGAAGTAGCCGCCGGGCAAACAGGTTCCCTGCAACAAGCTGATCAGGATTCGGACGAGGGTGTACAGCGCCATCAAGATCAGCTGCAACATGAGCTGAATGACTCAACCAGCTCGCGGATTGACGAATTTCCCTCAAAGGCAGCTGACGATACGACAGCTACTCATGAATCTGAGGCGTCTAGCGAGTCTACAAGTCTGGCTTCAAGTCAAGCTCAAGATCATGACCAATCTGTGTCAGAAAACGCCACATCTGCCGCAATTCAAGGACTAAAAACGGCGGAGTTACTTGAAGTTTCCGCATCTAGGAGTACAGATGCCGAAGCCATGAAGGAGTCGGTTATAGGATCGGATCTCAAGAAAGAAAATTCCCAAGCTGGTCTCGACACCGAAGTGATTCTCCTACCTACTAGTACGGATCATACCTCTATTGCTGATCATTCGACCGAGGTTGATCCATCCGATGTATCAGCTGAATCAGCTGGTACTCAGGAGGAGGAGAAGGAAGCTGAATCTGCTGCAGGATCGACAGCTGCTACTAGGCCGCGGTTCTCAGCTGCGTGCGACATCTTTCATGGGAGTTGGGTGTATGACGAATCTTACCCACTCTACAGAGCTCCCAATTGTCCATTCATGGATCCCGGCTTCAGATGCGAGCAGAATGGGCGCCCTAATCTGGAGTATATGAAATATCGCTGGCAACCTCATGACTGCAACCTACCCAGGTGCTCAATCAAAACTCCTTCTTACAACACTTTCCAAAAATTTCTGGTAAATTTCAAGAGAAATTATTAGCTTACAATGTTCAGATTGCTCAAACTTTGTCTTCTTATCAATGAGCTAGTTTTCTTTTAGCATTCAAGGGACTGTCCTTCCTTGACTTGTTAAATGCTGCTCAGTATATTGTTGGATCTGCAATCTCCCTAACCTTCCCTCACTCAGTTCTAAACTTGGTCACTTTTCATCAAGCTGCTGGAATCACAGTTATACACAATATGCCATGTTAGAGCAGCCTAATTTAAAGCCACTGAAATGGAGCCCTGTTTCTTACTGCATGGGCATGTACTTTCCATTGGAAAGTTGGAACCAGGATGGACATCCATTGGTAATTAATCTAAGAAACTTTAGGAACATTTCATATATAGAGAACTTATGGGAAAATATGATCCCAAAAAAAAATGACAAGTGCCATCTTCTCATGATTCACAAGTTGACTCACAACTCACACAACTCCGCATTTTGTCAAGCTTGTGGAGCTGCGAGGTGACTGTGAGCACAACTAGATGGAACAAATGAGATGAAAAACTGCTATTGGGGTAGAATCCATGATTACCACATCCCAATGGAAAGAGACCCTACATTTAGGAAGATATTGATGTGACATAATTGTGTGGCTTATTAATTTTCTAAGTTTTTCTTTTGGGTCAATTGGTTTGCAGTTTGTATCTGAAGAGAATTCTAGCACAACTTTCTTTTCAAGCAGATTGAGAGTTGAATTCTGAAACTTGTGATCATGATGGGTACTCATTGCAGGTTCAATGCAACTGATATGTTGGAAAGGATACGAGGGCAAAGGATGGTGTTTGTTGGAGATTCATTGGGACGCAACCACTGGGAGTCTACACTATGCATGCTGGCTGAAGCAGTTGCAAACAAAAGCCGCATTTACGAGATCAATGGTGAAACTATTTCCAAGCACAAAGGATCTTTGTCCTTCAGATTTGAAGATTACAATTGCACCATTGCATACTATCGGTCTCCCTTCCTCATTCCCCAAACACGTCCTCCCCCTAAATCCCCAAAGGGCGTCAAGTGTGCACTCCAAGTGGATACACTTACTTGGTCTTGGAAAGAATGGCAAAATGCTGACATCTTGGTGTTTAATGCTGGCCATTGGTGGACTAAAGACAAGATCTTCAAAAAGTAAGTGCCAGATCTGACTACCCTTCTCCAAATCTACAATGGCACTATCAAGTGCCCCCTTCATGTGTAATGGAGTGTTCCAGGTATAGGTCATGCCACCATTGTGCTACATGACTGAACAGGAGGGTTGAACCTGGATTTCTGAATGTGCACTGAAATGGGCACAATGGCCTGTACCCGGCAAGCTCCAGTTATGCAATGGTTTTCATGTGTATTTGCAGAGTGATCATGTGAATTATGTAGAATAGTCTTGTAAATAATTTAAAAAATGAATTTGTATTTGCAACTTGTCATATGCAACTATGTTTGCAATTATTTTTATTATAGATCTTCATGACTGCCCAGGTTAGTTCTGGACCACTTTTGTCTTTTAAGGGTACTAAAAAGAGGCCAGGAAGGCCATAGGAAAACCATTCCATTTAAAAAATTTCATGATAATGCATGACATGAAGTTCCTGTCCTCATTTGGTTGTAAAGTTCATTTTAGATTACTATCTAAGAAGGTATTTAGTCCTACATGGGTTAGGGAGGCATTTTGTCATAGCATTTGGAGAGAAGAAGCAATTATTATTACTATTTTTCAACCCTGGCCTTTCAGTTATATTGGAGTTCTTTACAGTTGTCTCTTTTTGTCTAACTTACAAGGAAAGTACTGAGTGCTGAGGGGCACCCAGATTTGCATACATATAGTACTAGATTTGTTAAAGTGGATATATGAGTTGTAAGGTGGATTAGGGTTAACATAGTGGGGTTAATCTAATGAAGGTCTCCCTTCTATTGTTGCAGGAATTGCTACTTCCAGGTTGGGGATCACCTGATGATGGACATGGATCTTGAGACAGGATTCAAAACAGCTTTGCAAACTTGGGGAAAGTGGATGGAGCAATACCTTGACCCTAAAAAGACCCAAGTCATCTTTCGGAGTTTTGCGCCTGTCCATTTCAGGTATCTACTGCAGTTTGATTAAGGAAAAAATTGCACACATTCATTCTTTTTCAATTCTTTAACATGGAATTGCAGTCAGCTATGAGATATTGCTATGTTGATGTTCAATTTTCAAACCAAAGTCTTCCATTGAAGTCCAACAATGAACATGATCAAATTCTGTTAAACACATCAATTGTAAAAACATGGATAGTGCAGTGGGCATATCTAAAATGTATGAATTAGGTTACTGTCTTCTTGATTGAAGGTCCCAATGTTTAAAGGATTGTTGCAATAGTGCAAATTTGTTGCCATCATTGTACTGTCCATCATCTATAATTGAACAAAGTTTTGTTTAATAGACCCCTCCCCCAGAATTAAAGATGAAAAATGTTCAACTTTCTCAAGCATCCAAATTCACTAGGGTATTTTTGGACACAATGTTCAGTGGTTGAATAAAATCCTCAACTCATCAAATTTGCATTTTTGGGATGTTTTAAAGGGGTGGTGCATGGAACAAAGGAGGGCATTGTCATGAAGATACTCATCCAATGACAGATGAAGAAGTGAAGGCTGAAATGACAACAGTTCCTTGGACAAATGCAATTATCTCAGATGAAATTGAGAGCAATATGAAGAGGGATGCCATGTCATTTATTGATATCACAACTGCCACAAAATACAGGGCAGATGGGCATGGGGGTTTGTGGCAAAAAAATTATACCCTAGTACCAACTCCTCGGAACAGGCAAGATTGTAGTCACTTTTGCCTCCCAGGAGTTCCTGATACTTGGAACGAGCTCATGTTTGCAACCTTGCTTGCAAAAGGGAGACGCAACTGGAGACAACCTATCAGGTATTAGGGTTCAAGTTTGAGGAGATAACCAAAACAATAAAACCTATGAACCAACCCAGACACACTCATTTGCCTTGATTGGATTTTACAGCAAATTACTAACTAATTAGAAACAGACCCACAATTGATGAAGCTTGTCTTAAAAGAAAGCTTTGGGACCTCATGATTTTTCGTGCACATTGCCAAGTCTCCATATCCACTTTGTCATGTGGATTGCTTGAATGTGCCACAAACTATCAGAAATTAAAAAATTTCATGGGCTAGCCAATGTGTAGAATTAATTCCTTCCCTACGCAGGATTCAACTTGGTGGTGAATTTTCGGGAATTGAACAAATGATACTCTAGCATACATTGATACACCTTGATTCCCAAGGTGGTCAATGAGTGTTTGCCCAATGTTTGAACTTCACTTGCATTGACAGTGTTAACAAGGACTTGCTCATTAGCAAATGGTGGTCACATATGCTGCGAATGGGAAAACAAGACATTCAAATCTTGTGTGTTGCACCCTGGAATAGCGGCATCTGCACTGAAATCACCTGGTATTACATAACCCCTAGATTATTAACCATTGTTGCACAGGTGCCCAAACAAAGATGATAAGCCAAAGCAATGTGTCAGAATATGAGGTGGTAAGGTTGGTAATGTAGTGGAATGTTAGGGTTTGAGTAACCCTCATTATTATCAGAGAAGCACATGTCAAAAGCTCCAATTTCTTGTTCAATGCGGCTTGCACTTTGGGTTTGTGCACCCCTCATTATAGTCACAGAAGCGTGTGTCAAAAGCTTCAATTTCTTGTTAAATGTGGCTTGCACTTTTGGGTTTGTGCACCCCTCATTATAATCAGAGAAGCATGTATCAAAAGCTCCAATTTCTTGTTAAATGTGGCTTGCATTTTGTGCATCTTCTGCTTATGCCACATGCAACCAAGCTAGTTCACTAAGGCAACTCTTCAAACATTAAATTTAAAGCACCAATTCAAACATTCTCATTGTCCACAAATTTTGTTTCTTTCACACCTAGGCACAAGCCTATGAGGATATTACAACATTTAAATGTGGGTTTACTGAAGAGAACCTCAAAACTATTCAAGGCTCCCATTCTCACAATTTCATTTGCCACATAGGCTTTTTCTCAAATCTAAGCACAAGCATATGCCAGAGACTTCATGTATATTTGTGTATATTTTCTACACAAATACTATAACCCTTCTTTGTATACATAAAGGGTCACCAAATGGTCAAACTTTAACCATGCACCATAAAAGAATTTCAAATGTGCAGCAAAATCAAGTTATAAACAGTAAACCTTTTTGCCATTAACCAATTTTCAACACTTGCTCAAAAAGACAAAGACATTCAAATTTTTATGGTGATCATGAAATAGTGCCGCATGCATTTAAATTACCGTAAAGAGCCCTGGCCCCTTACTCAAATGTTTCTGTTGCACCATAAAATGAAAAATGATGTGAATATTGTCTCAGCAAATAGAAATTTACAAGGATCATATTAAGTTTGTCATTCTTCTAAACAACCCACCCCTTCGAATTTTGGCCAACATATATACCCTTAGAAATTATTTTTTCAAATCTCGAATCAAGTATTGAAAGTTTCAGTTATAGCAAAAATTGAGAAAGGACTTTATTTCTCTTTTTCAAAACTCTATACACAAGGGTTCAAGAAGATTGGCCTTTTAGTGTCTTTGAGTCAAGTGCTCCTTTGTCCTCCCTTCTGATCCCAGGTATAACAGTTCAATGTTCCTCTCTCGAATCGTGCTTATATGTTTCCTTGAAGGATTATGCATCAAGGGGTTTAGGCCATTGGCACTGATGTAGATAATTGCCAATCTATCTAGGTGATTGCAACCGATTTTGGCCACTCCCTTACTTGGATATTTAAAATGATATCTGGTGAATATCACTGGGGGATATTTGGGCTGATATTTGAGGTGATAAATATCATCTGTTGTGATATCCGGCGCTTTGATATTTGAAATTTATGTCGGATATCAAAAATGTTGATATCTAGTTTGGATATCAAATTCAGGGTCGAATATCAAGGTTAATCGTTAGTAAGTCAATTAGGTTATTAATTAGGTTAGGTTTGTAAGCTCACGCCTAGCTATGCTTGTTTTAATTTACCTAATGCATTTAGGATGGCAAAAATTCTTAAACAATTTAAAACTGTTCTGGAACACATCGTCGAAGGTCTCTGCAAAGTTGTAGTTACTAGTGTTATTATTGTGCCTATATTTTTTTTGTGAATTCTTTTTTTTTTTTAATTCCCTTTTAAAAAAAGGAAGTTGTCTTTTGAAGATTTTCTGCCCAAAATAGGAAAGATTGGCAACCAACATAATAGGCAAGCAAATTTTTGAATTTTTAATATCAGAACTTGTTGATATTCGACTAATAAACAAACAACAAATATCTGAGAACACTGATATCCAGGTTGAATTGAAAAAAAATGAAAACTTGATATCCAGCCAAAATATCTTAATTTTAAAAAATGATAAAAATATAATATCATTATCCGACAGATCAAAAAAAAAAAATCCTTATTTGGTGGATATCCTGAAAAGGTGATATCCGCCCAACGCTCATAATATCCCTTTGGCGGGCCATGTCTTGGTAACGGTCAACCCTGATAATGGATCTCAATCAATCACACCCTTATGACCCATAACAACTTTGGTAGAAATTTGCTTTGTTGATTCATGGACACCTTCTCAAGAGGAATTTCGTCCAAGCTGGTATGGGAGATTTTGTGTAGTATCCCTCTGGCAAGCTGTGTTTTGGTGGTCATGAACCCTCCTGACCTTGGATCTCAATTGATCACCACTCTATGGCCCTCGCAGCAAACCTAGACAATTGATCTCAATTGATTACAGCCCTATAACTCACAAAGCCCTTTAGTTGGTATGTGAGGGAAGGCCCTGCTATCAAAGTATTATGGATCAATTCTTTGTTCATAACACCTCAACACATTACAAGAGAATGTGGTTTTTTTCACACAAAAAGTCGTGGCTTATGACACATGTGTGAGGTAAACTTTTCTGGTTTTAGTCATTGCAATGTACAATCTTGGCTGTCTATTGTGACGTAAATTACATTATAATGGCAATTTGACAAGTCTAGGTAATGGCAAATAGTAACACATAAAGCTTTTTTGTGTGAGAAAAATTACATTCTCTTGTAGTGCCAGTAAGGCCTTCATTATGGAAAGCATCACCTCAAGGTTGTCGGGTATCCTCACACTAGCCTTGAGAGCATGTGCATTTTACATTGTCAAGGTTAGCATGCAAAAGTGAGCAAAAAAGGGCCCTAAAGCCTATTGAACCTTTAAAGTCACCATGGTCAGGTTGGTAGCTTTATAACAAGTAGCTAAGGAAATCAGTGTATTACTGAGGAGCAGAGGTGTGGTGAAAAGACCATTCTATGATTAGGTCAGGCAAAAGGCTACTCATGTTCAGTTTGCTACCTACCTCTTTAGCTATTTTGAACTACTAACTTTCCTATGTTATGAGGTTGATACTAGTTTTGGGCAATTCCTAGGTTCTAAGAGGAACTTTTGACCTTGGTTTTAAATTTGTTTATGGATTCACTTCTAGTTAAGTTCATTTTATTTTTTTAAATTTCAAATATGGGACTTAATTTCAATTTTTTTGGGGGGTGGGAGGAAATTTCAGTTTCAGTATTTTAAATTTTGAACAAAAGTTGATTTTCGATTCTAGGGTAGGTTAAGTTAGGTTTCAGGTAACCTCCCAATTAGGTTCCAAAATTTGAAACATCATTGGACACAATGATGTAAGGCAACTTTTCATTGAAAAAAACATTATCACAAAGCTTTTACAAGGACAAATTAAGTCAAACTAATATATTTTAAAACTTTAAACTATATTATTAGTTCTAATGGATCAATACAATTTTCTTAAATACCAATTGATCTCATGTTTTCCCATCTCATGCACTTGTATGTCAACTTTGAAACTTGTCATCTTGCCACCTTTGAAATTAACCCTTAAACTTTCTCAAATGTGCCATAATTTTCCCCTAACCCCCAATTCCACTTGCAAAATCCACTTAAAACCTCAAATCTGCCCCCAAAATCACCCCCTCAAACACCCACAAATCATCCCTTTTCCCCATAAATAACTACCCAAATCTGCCCTCAAAATTATCTCCACAAAACTCCCAATTCATCCCCTTTTTGCCCATATACAACTCCCAAATTTGCTTTCATTTAGTGCCTTGCACAACACATTCATTTCCAATGGAGAGCCTCTTGGGAACATTATCTCATTCAGAAAATTCATTAACCCATCCATAATGTTAAACCTTAAATTAAAATAGTTCAACAAAAGATCAACATATAAAAAAGAGCACCATCAAAAAATCACCAACACATCAACAAAAAAAAACACCAACAACTAAGCATTGATACAAAAGTAGTAGCAAATGAACAACATTAGATGAACACCAACAAAACAACTCCTATAGATGAGCATTCGTAAATGAATACCACCAACACATCAACATCAACAAAAAAAAACACTAACAACTAAGCATTAACACAAAAGTAGTAGCAAATGAATAACATTAGATGAACACCAATAGAAAAACATGATCAAGAACACAAAGAACATTGATAGAAGAGTGTGAACAAGCCCACAAAGATCACCAACAAAAAAAACCTAGACTTGTCACCCCACCTAGTGCCTCAAGTTTTTTATTTATTGAGTCTTTTATTGATCAGAATGTCAAATCAATATAAATGCAAAAGAAAAAGTTAATATAAAACAAATTTCACAAGCATGAAAATTGGGTGGTGTTAGCTTGCACACTTCAAACCGTGACATTCACATGGTAAATTTCATGTCATCAAATTCCATGGTGGTTAACATCAATTATTCAATCAAGGAATTTATATTTGTACCATATATGATCGGTGGTGCATGTTGAATTGAAAATGTTATTGCACTTGCTCTAAAATGTCAACATTGTTGGGAAATTAAAAAAAAGCTTCCAAAATTCATTCAATAAATTCAAAGGCACATGAAAAAAACAAAAGAAAATAAAGGAAAAGGCCAAACATTTCATCATACATGAAAAAGCTTACCTATTACACTATAATTTTCAACAATTTGTATTCATTTGTAGAAATTACAAAGAGAAACTCCTTGAGCTATGCAAAGTCTCTTTCTTTGAATACCAAAAACAATTAAACTAAGTTTTAATACATCATTGAATGGAAGATCATAGAAATCTAACATTATCACTTTAAACATAATATAACTTGAATGTCACACAACACAATAAGAACTAATTAAAATTTATACAATAAGGTGGTAAGATTTTATAACATGCAATTTTTTGTGAAAACCCTAAACCCAAGAACATCCATAGTGAATGAATTCAAAAATTTGAGCACTACAAAGTTCAGAGCCTATAGTAGGATATATATAATACTTGCTGTAGAAAAATTGTTTGTGGTACACCAATGCACCAATTGTTCTATTGATTTGATTGTTATTTATGAAAAACACAAGTTCTTTTTCCCAAGTATGTGCCAACATTTTGTTGACTTTTGAGTTGTGGTGACCTACCCAATACCTTAATATTGTTTTACACATTTTGAAGAAAAAGTTAGGAAATCTTGTCAAGATTTGATGCTAAATGGAAGTAAAATATAACATACACACACACACACACACACACACAATGTAGTCCTTTTTATATTTGATGCAATAGAATATATGTTTGTACTCCAATCTTATTATGCCAACGACTGTGACAATATATTACAACTATTTTATTTTATTTACAATGTACAAATCTATGTACATTCTTGGCAATGCATTTTTCCATGAATCTAAATCTATATACACCCAATAGAAATATATGATGTGTGGAAGTTTTGAAAATTGTTCTATAAACTCTATGATTTTTACCTTTAATGTGTCAATGTTATCTCCTTGAACAATTGGAAGGGAAAATGGTTGCAAAGCTTGGGGTCATGATACATCCTTATGATAGACATAAGTTATTCCATTGTAGCCTAGGTTGAATTCTTGAAACGTTCAACCAATTTTTAAATAACTAGTTGGCTACATGTTAATAACATGTCATGATGAAGTGGTTGGCTCCAAAGTCCTATTCCAATACAAGTATTTGAAAATCAAACTTTCCACGTCTCTTCATAATGTCAATGTTCTCATCTTGCTTACACCCTATTTCAACCCCAAGGCTTGAATAATGGCTTATATTTCCAAAACAACTTGTTTCTTTTAGCCTCTTACAACAAGTCCTTCACACTTATGAATGGTAATACATTGCACTAACATAGAACCTTATACACTTTTTACAAGAGTTGCATGTGACATGATTGGGTATGCTCTCAGAAAAATGTGTCTCTATCTTTTGCACCTTGCCTCTCATTTTGTGACATGAAATACTAGGAAAGAATAAAAGGTTAACAAATTTAGAGATTTAATCATTAATGACAAATTTGTTGTTTAGAATGTTATGGAAAAGCCATTTAATGGAGCATTTTTTGTTAGCAAGGTTCTTGCAAGGAGTGTGATAATAATATGACATGCTTGCATCCCCTCCTCCATCATTTGGGTCACAATTTTTTTGTTCTTGTGTTTCCTCTTTAACAAATCATACCCCTTTTTTGATCTAATCTTTCCAAGTGATTCTTAATCTTGAATTGACATTTGCACAATTTCCAAAATTGTAAATCATAGACCCAAAAAAATGTATATCAATTAAAGCAAGATTGTAAAATACAACAATAACAACAAGAATAGGAAATGCAATGAATAAACATGCACGTTTCAAATACAAAAATCAATGAAGAAACTTGATTTGAGATGAACTTTTATGCATAAAATATTTCTTCTTCAACGAAAATTGTAAACACAAGTAAAACAACAACTACCTTCCTTTGTGACCTGTCTATTCTTGATAATTTTTCAGCCCATACAATCAAAATCAAGTTGCTTGTAAGGAAAGTTAACATTTGAAAGATGAAAATAAGAAGAAAAGTATTCTAAGTTATTACAACCTTCAATTCTTACTCACCTCTTGCATTTTAAGGTTTCTCCAACCTAGCTTTTCACTTTTTCAACTTGCCTCTTCAAATTTTCAACCCAAATAATGCAAGACAAACTAGGGTCCAAAAAAAATGACCAAGACAACCAAGACACTAGTAAAAGAGCATACCAAAGCAACGAAGAGCATAAGTAGAAGAGTGTGACCAAGGCTATGAAAACACCAAAATAAGAACATGATTAAAGCAACTAAGAACATTGGCAAAAGAACATGACCAAGGCCAAGAAGAGCACCAAAGACCAACATACCAAAAAATGATGACCACCATCACCATGATCAACACCACCATGCAAAGACCACCACACAAAGAAAGTCAACTTGGTTGAGGTTAGAAAAAACACCAACAAAAAGGCATGACCAAAGCCACAAAAAGCACTAGCAAATGAACACAATCAAGACACAAGCTAAATGAACAACTTATCAACTTTGAAGCTTGAGCTTTGAAGAAAGAAGAAACAAAAGCCTTGAACTTTGGAAACAAATTAAACCAAAAAAACCATTGAACTCTAAACCCTAAAAATCCAAAATCCCTAGAATTAGAACTGGAACAAATTTCTTATGAACATTAAGACCAATTCTAGTTCTCATACCACTTTGGAATCAAACCCTGAGCTCAGTTCTGCTTACACTCAAGATCAAAACTAGAGAGTTCGTTCCCACCCAGTTCCAGAACCTGCCATTCTCAACCTGGGTCCAATTCCGAGTAGGTTCTGCTTGCTGTTAGTAAGAATAACACCAAAACTAGGTCTGACTTTTCAGAATCAGCACCAGATTTTCTTAAAAAGAACTAGACCCAAAATCAAGTTCCTAATTCCATTTGTGTGGAACTGAAACACATGCCTTTGAAAAACAAAGTGGCTTTCAAACAAAGTGCCTAAAACAGGGGTTAGAAAGAATCAGACTAGAACTGGGTCTGATTATCAGATCCAGAACTGAGAGACTTGAGTCGTCGTGCTGTGTTAGACTACTGGTCAGCTCTTCAATGTTTGTGTACTATGATCCATTTGCATGTGACACAAGCTATTGATACTCTGCTCATGCTGATTGCAGCTAGACTGCATCTGACATTATAAGAGCAACTGATCATCAAGATTAAGCAACACCCAGATCCTGCAACTGAGGCAAAACAGAGTTGGCATGAAGTAGGTGAGATTTGCTTTGACTCTGATGGAGTACATTTTGTCCATGACATTTCTACTAATGTGAGATCACCATGAGATGTACTTGTAGCTCCTCCAGATGTAGAATTCAGCCCAATGTCAACAATCACATGTTTCGAGCCTTAAGAGTACAGAGGACAACTCCACCCTGGAGGAGTCCATTGTCCATGATCTATGCATGATGAGCTTCTCGTGTGCTGAAGGAATGGTTACTTTTTGGCTGACTTTACATGAGTTCCCAGCAAGCTAGACTGATGCCAAGATTATGAAACATGCCAATGTGCAGGTGATGTAATTAGTCATGAGAACACAACTGTAAACTTGTTTCCTAAGGTGTATTGAACAGATTGAAGCTTCAGATACGATAGCTACCACCACATGGATCAGAATGTTCATCAATTCTGAATGTTATTTTGATGTTCTGGACTTGAATCACGACTAACTGAAAACAGCAAATGTGATCTCAATCTTAATTTTCAGAAATAGCGCAAATCCTGGAGTATTCAAACCAAACTAATTTTGGGCACAGATGAAGCCCCCAAGGTCAAGAATGATTATGAAATTATACTCTAGCTGGATTTTTTCTGGCTTGTACATAGATTGCAATGTGGCAAGGATGATTGTGAAATACTCCTCCACTTACTGGATTTTTCCTGGCTTAATATATACATTGATTTGCAATGTGGCAAGGTCATGCTCCCTGTGAAGAAAGGATTTCTCTTGCGATCATATAATCAACAATAAGCTTAAATCCTACTTAGAATTCAGTAAGCCTGAGAGTTAGGAATCAATGACCATCCTCCTCTGATCTCTTCTCTGAGAGGTCAATTCTGATTACTTATAAGATGTTCTTTGAACTGCCTGGAAGAAACAGGATGCCATTAGTCCAAGTATGTCCTCAGAGCAACAGAATAGAGTATTTCACTCTGGCATTTGTGCAAATAAAGTCCACGGGTATTGGAGGTAGACTGAATTATCAAGGCTGTACAAAGGCTCTCAACAGCCAACATCTCAGTAAGTGAAAGCAGTGTACTTATTTCCAGACCACGTCTTTAAGGAGCTAAAACCATTATCTCCTATTATCTGTGAACTCAAGAATCTCAGGAATCTATCTCATGTACCCACCTGCAGATCAGAACTCTCTACCTAGGCCCACTTTGTCCTATCATAACAGTCTTGCACCTTCCAGCTGTCCTTAGTTCTTCCTCCACATGATATAATTTCAAAGTATGCATGTAGACTTGATCATGTTTCTCAATATATATCATGGCCTGTTTTCCAAACCCCATTTCAAAAAATTAAAATGTGCAGTACAGGTTCAGCAACATACATCCATGGCTTCATGAAGTTGGACTATTAGATCCCTGCACAGAATCAAAGTTTCTCACATTCAAATCAATTAAAACTAGTATCCTCAGGACTGAAGATTTCCTTGTGGAAAATTAGAGAAGCTCAAGGATTCACATTAGCTGCACCAGTAGTGCATACAGTTACAAACAACATCTAAGTTCCATTAATGGCCCTCAAAAGAAAACTTGGTTATACTCAATGATCATGATCATGGATTAAACCCCAAATTTTTCCAACCAAATTCAATTGCTTAAATTCTGAAGATGCTGTTTATAGATCACCATTTGCAAGTCGCAAACTAGACTTGCATTCAGCTTGATGTCAAAGACTTAAAGCTGGGAAGTTCTCTTTAGTGGACTTGGGAAAGGCTGTTGCCAAACTCTTCTGATCAAGGCTAGAAAGCCCCTTACCAACACTGTTGCCAGTACTGTTTGAAAGCTAGGAGTTGGCTGCTTTCATCTAGTGGCTTGGGTCCCAGACTCATCAACAGGCTGGCTGTGGCTGGCTTGCTGGTTATTAGTCTCTCCAGGGCAGATGAGATCTGTATAATCTCCTCAAGTTACTAAAATAAATATATTGTGGCAGATTCACCTCTAGCAAAACGGCCAGGAATAGATTTTCAACAGAATATTGACATGTCTCTGGTCCAAGCCATAACTGTAAAGGTTGAACTTTTTTGCACATAGTCAACTCCTCAGATTATAGATAGATGTGGTGGATGTTGCTGTTCTTACATGAGCAGTACTATTCTTAGGCTTTGACAACAAATCTTCAAGATCAGCTGTCATCTGCTAAAATTTCAAGATTGAATTCTGCTAAAATTACAAGATTGAATTCTTGCCGTTGACATCAGGAAAAACCCAACACCAAGTAATTACAATAGCAGGGTGGCTCTACAACTACACCACGGTCAAAGCTGCTCAGCATCAGATCCAATTGAACCCTGGCCTCTTTGATTTTGTGGGGCAGAAATTATTGCAATCTGAGAAGAAGTCTGTAGAGCTCTGTCTCATGTGAGGCCTTTGGAGAGGACTTAAGAAACTGTCAAGCTTGCAATTCTCACTTGTTTTTATGGAACAAATATGGGCTGGAATTCATGCAGTTATGAAATCTGGACTAGGGTCTCATGATCTCCCAGTCAGTGGATGCAAAAACAGTTGAATGATCTTGATCGATGATTTGCCCATGCAGTAGCGTGCTTCAGGATTGATGATTTGTCTGGAGGCTTGAAAGGTCATGATTTTGCAACCTTTTTTCCTTTATTGGTCGCTAGCTCTGCACATAAATTATAATGCGAAGACTGGGTTTGTTTGAAACAATCTCTGGATCATCAATGTTCTGGAAAATGTACAAACTGTACCCACCAACTAGAGGCAGGGATGATGATACAAGGGCCACCCCACACATGGTCACAATGTGCATGATGAGAAGACCCTGATCTTCATCAGCATCGAACTTGTGCCTTTTTATATAAAATTTGATCACAATATAAAAAACTCAAACTGAAATCAGACAGATTGTAAATTTTTCTCTCGAGAGAACTAAGCACTTGCACTTGAGTTCCCTCAGAATATTTGGTCACAAAAACTCAACATTTTTCTGTACTAAATTCCAGAACTTCCGGGCTATAATTAAGTCAGTGCATTTGATCCTCATCATGTCTTCTTGGACCCACTGAGAACAACTTCACAATGCTTGACAACTCTGAGAACCAGGATTCCAGAGAGCTGGCAGAAGGAACAGGCTACCATGGATTCCATAAGCATTGAAGCTGGCCTTGGAGCTCGGGTTTGTCTCCAGTTGGCCTGCGTATCCGGGGTAAGCATCAGGTCCAAAGATGCCAGGGCAAGCGGTAGCCGCTTCGCTGGGTTCGCTAGCAACACCCTGATAGTACCCGGTGTCGAATGGGTTGGTCACAGTCCCGGCTAGAACGATCGCGATGTTGATCACCAGCCCGTCTGCACCCACACCGTTGGGAGACACCAAAGGTGTGAAGTCCGGAGGTCCGTACAGAGGAGCAGCGTAAGGCCATGCGCATTGTCCAGGGCATTGGGTTACGGGATTACCCACCCACACATACGGCACATTGGCTTTGGACTTTGTTGTCACGAAGGCGTGAGAGCCGCAGCTTGCTTCACAGAATCCGTCTACAGCAATGTCGTAGGCGGTGAGTACCAAGAAGACCGCATCGCTGTTTGCTTTAGGGAAGTGTTGTTCCAGTGAGTTCGTCACAATGTTCTCGATCTCGGCTGCCGTTAGCTGCTTCCCGTATGGCAGCGGAGTCGTGTAATGGTATTGGCCTGCGATTGTGACGATCGGTGACACTCCCTTCTTCAGCTTATCTTTGTACGTTGTCAGCGTCTTCCACCATGTGCTTACCGTTGGTGTTCCTAGTTGCCCTTGTGCTTGCTTCTTGGTTGGCGAAATGGAAGACAGAAACTCAACGACTGCTAACTGTTCCTTGACGGAGAAACTCCCATACCAGATCAAGTAGAGAGGGATTCCCGTGCTGGCGCTCAACAATGGGCCTCCGTGGTAGTTCAGGATGAGTGGAGGCGGCGTGAATAAACTCAATTCCCTCCCTTCTTCAACAAGGAAATTCATGGTGCCATGAGGTGGAATGTGACCTGCTGCTTCGACTCCTTGTGATGCCAACTGCAACCCCACAAGACTTACAACCAGCACAACAACCACCATCGCCACATTGAACGCTCTCGAAAACGCCATGATATCACCCAACTACTTCTGAATCTCTCACAATTCACCCTGAAATCTGAAAATCTTCCAAAACAAATTACGAGCTTCAAACGATAGTTACGCTCTAGATAAGAATATCCTAAATTGCAAGTACCCAAGATTCAATCTCAGAACTACTGTCAGAACGTTCCACAAATAAACTTCGTGTACAAACAGTACTAGTGCAACAACAGGTCCTCTAGACTTCCTGCAATGCAATCTGCTTGTTGTAGATGGGTGGACCTGCTGCAGTCAATCAAATGTTGATGCAACCCGGAAATGGGTGCACTGGAGCAAACCTGAAGAATGAACCATGTGAAGTAGGGATCTAAAAAATGCACACAGAAGAATAAGAAGAAGAAGAAGAAGTGATTCGAGGAGACATAGGTCATGGGGATACAACAACTACTGGGAGCCGATTGCTTTATGCTCTAAAAGAAGAAGGGGGCCAAGGGGGGGGGGGGGGGGGGGAGGGGGGGGAAATAGGGGGAAGAAGAAGAAGAGAGGAAACAACTGGAAATTCGGAGGATGTAGACCAGCTTAACAGCGTTAGTGTAGGCACCAATTGAGCAGCAAAAGTCCAAAAATGTAACAGATTTGACGAGGAAACAAGAATCACGAGAAGCGCACCGAGGCTTGGGTGCCACAAGGAAAGGGGGAGGTGGGGCGCGCAAGGGGCAGCAGCAACAGCAACAGAAGCGCTTACCGTGTGGTGTCAGGCCAGAGATTGGGGCTAAAGTTTCTGCCTAACTTTGGCGGCCTTTTTTTTGGCGGTCCCGCGGCTGCCCTCACATGCCACCCACCCCATTGCAATACGCCCTCTCCCACTTGTTTTGCTACTTAGCTAATACTATGTACTATGTCACCCCCCGCCAATTTGTCTTTGTTTTTGGCCACGGTGAATGAACCAGCCACCCACCAGGTCATCATCATCCACTGGATGCCCGTCATTACCCTGTTGTGGATGAACCTCAACTGAGTTCATTTCTGGTTTCACCTTGATAACCCTGCATTCTGTAAGAAGTAGGTCCTGTTGTTTAGGCTCTTTTTTTTGTGGGGCTCATTTTAGCCACCTAATTTTTTTGGAAAATTTGGGTTTTAAAGTGTAAATTCAACTATTTTTGCTAAACTTTTGGGCAAAACTACCAAGTCAAAATTTGGAAATGAAAAAATTGAAAAGAAAAGCAATGGCCCTAATATATAGTTAAATAGATAGGAAATTTGGTAATTACCTTGTAAGTAAGTAGATGGTTTATGCATACTCAAGGGCGGGTCTGGCTGTTTACCTACATGTAACCTGCTTGTGGGTTGTTAATTGGTAGGTAGTAAAACAGCAACTGAGCTAACCACCATGATTAGCTCAGGAACTGGAGGCCAACAGAAAACTGTTTCTTGACCTATTATTACCATCCAGCCTTCATGGTGTGCTGGTGGGTGCTGGTTCACTCTGGCCAAATTAGGGTGGGTGCTGTTTTCTCCACAACTTGTTCTAGTGTATTTGGAGGTACGCTCCCAGTGAGTGAGTGAGTAGTAGGTTGTGTGTGTAGTAGGTTGTGCGTGAGAAGTGAGCATTTCAAAATGCTTGCTGTAAAATTTTTTTCATTTTTTCCTATAATGCTTACATCAATTTTTGTGCTCAATAACACTCTTGGAGGGAGAAGTCGGCTCTGCCTTGGGCAAGAACTTAATTCTATAACTGCTCTCTCCTTGGCTCTTACCCTCCACCTAAAGACTCACAAATATTTGGCCTTTGTATTTTCATATTTGATCCTTGCTTCTCCCATCTAATTAACCTTGGGTTTCTTTTCTAACCTAAAGAATTACATTATTTTTTTTGTCTTTGTATTGTTAGGATTCATTATTACAAAATGTGGGTGCAATTCTCTAATTCCTGTTCACTGCACCACCAGAGAATTCACTATTTTTTAACTAATCTCCGTTTATTAAGACCAGCAAATTCACTCAAATTTTACTGAAATCACTTTACATACAAAGACACTTCCTAACTCCTCTCACACAATTAACCTTGAGTTTCTTTGGTAACCTAAAAAAATCACAAAATCTTGTGCACATATGTGTATTATATTAAGTCCTTGGTCCTTCCACACAATTGACCTGGGGGTTATTTTGGTCTCTAGCCTAGTGACCATTTACCTCCCACCACAGGCCCATTCTCTATTGTGTTCACTTATAACTCAAAGAGATAATTTTACTATCATATAAAAGACTGCCTCCTTTCTAATGGTAAGATGTTGAGGGCCATGCTAATTGGGTAAGTTAGAATTGGGTATAATTGGTCCTTTAAATTTCATTTGGGTGCATTAGCCAATCAAGCATCCCTTTCCACATGGTGTGAGACTTGAGTGATCCATCATTTGCCATTTGATTCATTGTAGCTCAGGTTATATGCCAGGTGATTTTTATTCTGACTCTGCTGAGTGTGGTTTCAAACTTCAATGTCTACTTTGACTATTATTCATGTCAATTGTGAAATTATGTTTTCAACTTTCAAGAGCTTTTTTCAGCCCCTTTTTGGGTGTGCAATCCAATCATTGTACAAGAACTCTCATATTGTCAAGTTGAACTTTTGTGGGTCTCAATCTCAATCCAATAGCCGAGAGGTGGAAACAAAGGGGTCAACAATGTTCATTAGTGCAAACCAACATTTGCATTCCAAATTTTACATGTTTTGCAAAACATCACAAGGTGTTTTATGAGATGCCTTTCCCTTTGTAAGCACCTTGAATCAAATCTTGAAATTTTGGAAATTTGGGAAGCGTTTTGAGCTCTCACATTACTATGAATTGGGCAAATTGGGAAAATCTCAATGAAATGTAGAATTACCAATCAAAGAACTTTTTTGTTATTGCAATACATTTTTAGTTTGCATAACAAGTTTCAAAGGTTTGTAATATATTATACCTAGTTCTTAAATAGAAGGATTTACAAATTTGGCATTGATTTGGTTTGGCCTTAGTAGATAATTGTCCTTTTGGTAAGATCAAATCACACAAACTTGGGTTGAACATCTCTAAATTACACTAATGAAATGTAACTATAAATCTATGACAAACCCTATGACCAAAGAGATGGTAAGTGAAGACCCTAAGCTCATTGATTCAACTTGCATCTACCAACACACCAATGGATGAGGGATGGACCCCGCATACAACTCAATCATGGATGAAACCAACTAAGTTGATGTTGGGTTTCACCTTACTAAAGGTACCTATGATATTAAAATTATACATCTCCTAAGCCCTCCTTCCTAATTGTTCTCTCCTACCTTTTACCCTCACATGGCCTAACTACCTCATATCCCTTTACACCTTGAACCTCATTGCCTCTAGTAAACTACAAGTCACCTCCATTGTGCTAGATTTGCATCCCCAAAACACTAGGTAGGCTACGTTTCCATATATATTGGACCAAGCTAGGTTTCCATTTGGTCATCATGTTTTCATCATGGCCAACCAAGTCACCATGTCCACCTTCATGTATTTTCAAGCTTTTTTCTTTTTCTTAGTGTTCCTTTTTTTTCATTTTTTGTTATATCTTTTTTTGACGAATGTTTTTTAATCTCAGAAGGGACACTAGTAAAAATAAATTAAAAAATATGTGAATACACATATAAGGTGAAATATATTGGTTTTTGGGTAAAAATTACAAGTGAATTAGTTTTTAAATAGAGTACATTTTATTCAAACAATTTAATTATAATATAGAGTATGTAATAATTTGAAATAATGAATTATAATTAATATAAGGTGGCTTTAATATGTATATATTAGAAAATTAAATAATAATAGGGTGATAAAAAATAGGTTGGACAATTATTTAATTTTCTCCCTAAAAATGGTTGTTTGATGCACATAGATCCCAAACTTTCCACTAAATATTCCCCCAAGTTTTTAACCCTCAATACCACTTGATAAACCTAAAGGTGTGTTGGAAACTAAATGAAATTAACATGTGACAAGTTACAAAACTCTTGAATTTGTGATGATTAATGATGTAACTCAAATGAAGAACATAAAAACACATTTGCATTTTTTTCAAGTTCATTTTTTCATTTGAAAAAATGCATATTGTTAATATATTTATACTTCTTTAAAAATCCTTGTTCATAATCTCATGTTTCTTTGAAACTAATTCCTTCCATAATCTTGTTTTGTAATTGTATTTTCTTGTTCCTCTATGTTGAACTTTGAAGTTTTTTAAACCATTGAATTCTTTCTTGCTTCATAGTTTAGCATTTGAATTACACTTTTGAAAGCCTTGTTTTTGGCAAATAACCTTGGTCCCTCCTATTTTGTGGCTTTAATGTGTAAAGTGGTACCTTTGAAAATCCCCCAAAAAAATCATATTTAAGTTATTTTTGTTGGAGAGGACAACAAAATACTTTGATGTTTCTAACCTTACCCTCATTTTCATTTTAACTCCTCTCAACCTAACGACTCCATTGTTAAATAATTTACTTTTCATGAATCCACTCTCAAGATGATTAAAGAATCAAATGTACAAAAATTGTCTTTCAAAATACATGGGTAGTTTCATTTTCTTGGCAAAAATGTATTCCAAGGAATCTTGTCCATGCCCACACCTGTACATTTGTGACCTGTGTCAAAATCAACCATTTTGTGACTATTGATGTGATTATGATGCATGGAACCATAGGACAAACAACTTGGAAATGCATATTTAATAAGTCACATATGCAACTAGTATTGTAGTTCATAGGTGATTAAACAACACAATGTAATGTTTTATGCAACTTGAATTACAACTATATATCATTGTTGCAAATATTCATATGTTGATGGATAGTTAATGCATATAACATGTTATGTTAACTTAAGTAGCTTGAACATAGGCAACCTTTAGGTACCTTAAGTAATTTGGATAGCTTACTCACATTATTATAAAATACGATTTTATGATTACGTTTTTTTGTTTTGGTTAAATATCCTAAAACAACTTAAAGTAAAATAATTAATAATAAATTAAAATAACCTAGGGTAGAATAACCAAAAATAGCCTCTGGTTAAATAATGTGGAATAGCTTAAATTAGAAAACTTTAAATAACATAGGGTAGTTTAGCTTTAAATAGCATATGTAAAGGTTTAAATTGCTTAAAAATAGCATAAACTAACTTAGAATAATTTAGGGTAACTAGATAGTTAAAGTAAGTAGACTACACCACATATGTAAAATAGGAAAAAAAGTTCATAATGAAGCAATGAAAAAAATTATCACTTGTTGAAAAATGATGAATGATTAAACGCTTGGACTTTTAATGTGAAAGTGAAAGGTTCAAATCCTCGCACTTACAACCTAGTTGAATGTGCATAGCTAGCATGTTTAACCTAGGATAGGTTATCGCTTTAGGCTTCTATGCTTTTATGTTAAGTTATCTAGGCCCTAAGTGACCCAAATAAATCATGATGCCATTTTTGCAATTTGAAGCTTGTCACACATCTACATTTTAATGGTCAAAATTTTGAAATGTTCCCACATTTTAGTCATAAATCTAGTCACAAGTCACAAATGACCATGCCACATTGGTTAAATGAATGTTGATGTTAATTACACCTTGATGTGACTATTCTTTTGACTAAGCGAAGCATTAATGTTTTGCAACTAAAATTTATGCAACTTATCCAAAGTGACTAGACATTATAATGTGACATTTATGTCTAAAAAATAATCATTTATGATTTTTAAAAATATTCATTAGTTTGTAAATTTTTTATAATATGGTTTCATTTATTAGGCCTTAAATGCAACAAAATTTCAACTAATATTTAAAGGAAACCCAAACCTTTGTCGCTCAAGATCAATTCATTGTAAAAGCATTGGAAATCTATCATTATTACCCAACTCCTTATTATAGGAAATGGTTCATGACCGAATAAATTACTTGTTTTGTTGTACCATTTATTCATGCCATGAGACAAAAATTCCAAGTGAAGTAAAGGCCCCATGTGCAAATGCAAGTTCAACTTTGATTTTGGAGTTACACCACCAATTTCTTATTGAACATGATACAATGTTAACAATGGGTATGGTTTATTCATAATAATGGTTTTTAAATTACAAAAATGGTCTTTCTTTTTCCATTTGAACATCGCCAAGGTAACTTTTCATATTCCAAAAATAACTAAGCAATGGAATGAGATTCAAGAATGCTTAATGTCAAATTTTAATTTTGCAAGTTGAATATGATTTTTGATGTTGTATTTGACAAGATTCAATGGTGAACCTTTTGTCAAGGATCTGGATGAAGATCAACAATTTGTCTAACAAGCTCAATAAATACATATAAGAATAGTTAAATGGCACTAGTTCAAATGCTAAGATTTGTTGAGGACAATAGGACATTAACAACCTCATCTTCATGAAGGAAAGTTGTGAAATCACCTCAACCTACATCTAGACTTGTGCACCAAGATGTTTAGTTAGAATTTGTCGACTTTTCAATATAATGATGCAAAAAGAAATGAAAAGAAGATATCAAATAGATAAATATTTAAAGTTTTTCACGTACTTCAAAATAGGTAATAAGCAAGTAAAAGGTAGGTCAAACGGCAATATTGCAAGCTCAAAAACCAAATGGAGAAGTTTTTCCCATCCATCCACCCACCCTTCTATCCTCCCTCAGTGACCCTAGACCCTTCCCATCCACCCGCCCTTCTATTGTCCTCAGATCCCTGGGACTGCCCATTTTTGCTCGCGCATGATCAGAGTTGGAGGTGAGCTTTCGTGTGGAAGGAAGGTTCAATATGTGTGTACTTCATGTCACCCTTTCCCCGCAATACGCATCTGCCCCAATCTAGTTCACAATAATTTGTTGACTGTAGAACATAGGATCTCCTCATTTGCTAAATATTGTTAAAAGGTCTTTTATATAAATATACAAAATTCTTAGTGTCTGCTTGCCATTGCAACAACCAGTATTTTATTTTCAATTTGAATGAATTTCAAAACCACTCCCAACTTCTCTTGTTTGAGACATACATACAACATTTCTTTTTGCAGCATCAGCTTCCATAACTCATCCAACCAACCTTGACTTCATTGACAACCAGCGCCACAACCAGCAGCTATTGAGTTACACACAACTCATCAAAGTCAAGCTATATGATGTGTGGCCTCCAAAGATAACAACCTTAACCAAGGACTCTTGGAGCATTCCAAGAAGATTCTTAGTGTATTTGGAGGGTACCTTTTATCCATGAAATATCTCAAATATTACAAATGCTCATAAGCTCTTTTTTAGGTGCATTCGCACTTGGTGTTAGAGACTCCAATGTTGAATCCACTAACCCCATGCTAGTCATTTGGGACTTATGGTGCATTCACACTTGATGTTAAGTCAATATTAAATGAAAATCTAGGTGGCATCCTAAGTGGCACCCAATGTTAAATGGGCCAGAGCTCAATGTTAAGTGACTGCTAGCTTAACATAAAAAATTTCATGGCAACTAGGTTTAAGTCCTAATTGGCTAGCATGGTGTTAGGGGACTCTACCGTAAAGTCCCTAACACCAAGTGTGAATGCACCTTTAAAGATATTTACCATGAAGATTTTATGTTAAGCTTTCATTCACTTAACAATAAGCTATCACCCATTTAACATTGGGTGCCACATAAGATGTCACCTTGATTTTCATTTAACACTAACTTAACTAGATGTCAGTGATTCAAATCCACTTCTAAACACTATCCGACATTTGATATGCTTCAAATTGAACAATTTTGCACAAAGATGATTGTTCCCCCCCCCCCCCCCCCCAAAAAACCAACTAATACAAATTATTCAAGATAGAGATTACATAATATGAATTATGTACAACAAATCAAATCAAATAACTTATCTCAAATGTAAGGTTGAACTTATATATAGTTTTACTTGTATAACTTGCTTAAATCCCAAAACCTACAAACACGGGTATGGTTGCCTCACATTTTGGGAATCTCCTCTACACCACACCTGTGGTCTTTACGCATGTGAGATGATCATTTACTTTTATGAACCTCCAGTTTTGGTTCTCAAAAATATATTACAGTTGTCTTGGTTCCAATTCTAGTTCCATAGATAAATTGAACCAGGAATATTGCTACCTATTATGGTTGGTTCTACAAAAAATAATAGATTTGATTCCAGTTTTTAAAATCACATCCAATTTTAGTGCAATTCTTATTAAACAAGATCACAACCAATAGTTAATCGTCAATAGTTAACCTTTGATTAACACTCAGCTCTATTTTATTTTATTTTCAAAACAAATTATCTCAATTTTGGTTCTAGTTCCACACATAAGTAAAATTGAAAGCCCAATTGATGAAAAAATATAAATTCATGTTTTAATTTTAAAAATCAGTCCTAATTCCAAGGTGGATTCTTACCCACCAAAGTGGGTACCCGCCCAACACTAATCTTTACCTATCATAGAGCATGAGGCAAAGGTTATCATGAACCTCATATTTAAATCGTGAGGTGTGAGAGCTGGAGGGTTCTTCCCCTTACTTTTTAAGAGTGGGAGGGACCTTGCACATATAATGGTGCATTCACACTTGAAGAAACTAATATTAGACCTCAAAGGAAAAAACATTTAGTTGTATGGAATGCAAATGGAATTGGAAAACTATATATATATAAGTTCAACCTTACCAAACAAAATCTAAAATCTTTGTGAAAACGAATTGGAACTAAATGTTTTAGAAATCCAAAGAACTACACTCATGAAGTCCAAATCAAAGGTTCTATCAAAAACAGAAAAAAAAAAAATTAGAATCGAGATTGAAGGTGCATTTTGAAATCAAGAACCAGACAACATTGGACCATACTCTCATTGAGCTCTAGGGTTTGGGTCCTAGAGAAAAGACAACAGACCCAATTTTTGAACATTCGACCAATAGAAATGCTCTATTTTGAGTTGGACCAGTTCTCGGGACCTTAGTGTGAAGTGGGCCTTAATTTGTTGCAGGGTTTGGCAACTGGACTCATAGGCCAAAATGCACCCTCAATAGATCTTGACAAATGGCATATGCAACCCCATCATAGGACATGAAGGGACAAGCTAGGTTGTGTGGAAGAGATGGTTTTGGGTTTGGCAAAGGTCTGGACATGGTGGGCTAGGTTTGAAAATTGGACATCAGTACCCAAATCCATAAGCCCAAAAATGTGAAACTCTCTATGTATGTAAAAAAAAAAAGGGTTTAGGGTTTAGGGTAAGCATGATTTTTGGTCTATCTAAAACTCACATTAATTCATTTAGGATAACTGGCATCCATCCCTTTTCATATACTCAAAACTTGAGCTTTGCATTGCTTTGCAACTATCAATGACAATCAATCAACATAAGCTCAAAATATTGATATGTTGAAATTAAATAATTTTGAAGGAAAGATAATTTGTGACCAGACTTGACAATCTATGATCATATAAATTGTTCATGAAATCATTTTCACTTCCATTCATTTTAGAACATGAAATTTAATTTTCACTTTCTAGAAACATTGAACTTTCTAGCGCCCCTAATGTCCCCTTGGTGACCTACTTAGCATCTCCTCATTCTGAATGCCCTTCTTGGCATCCCTTGTTGCCCCCAAAACAAAACAAAACAAAAATTGGGCCTTTCTAATGTCCTCCAACATCCACTGAAGGGTCAAATTTCCACTAATTTTTTTAAGTGATCAAAGTTGAACCTGGAAAAATCTTTTCAATTATTTGGAAACTAAAATAAAATAGAAAGGTTAAAAAATGGTTTTTTCATTCCAAAGAAAGGATGGTTAAAAGGGGACAAAATAAAATGTTCGCCACCAAGCCATGTGTGGAACTAATATCAAAAGATTATTAAATAGCACTTGTCATTATATTAATGAATTTAATGTTTAGAATGAGTCTAATAAGTCTAATGAATTTCATATAAACATAACATTGACCAAAATAATGTAGACTTGTCAAGTTTCATAAAAAAAATATTATTATTCAAATTTCAATGTTGGCTTGAATAAATAATTTCTTAATTTGGATTGAAAATTATTTACAATTACAAAAATTAAGTTGAGATTTATTTATTTAATAAAAAATTTACTGAGATTTTATTATGTTATTTTAATTTTTTATTACAACCATTATTAAATTGAGAATAGCAAATACATATTTTATTTTCTTTATAAAATAATAATTCAGTTTAAATCAATTTATTGGTAATTCTTCTTTTCAATACAGACTAAAATGTGCCACCATGTTAAATAATTCAGTGTTACCATTTGCTGGATTGGAATTGTGAACATTATGAAAATCAAAGAATATCAAATTCATTAAAAAATGTATGGATATAAAATGTGATTTAATATATTAAAATGTGCTAAGACATTTTTTTTTTTCATATGAAATCAAAATTTGTTGAAATTTAGGACTTTCACAATTTGCAATCATGATTTGTAGATCAAGAGTTTCAATTATAATTGTAGAAACATGTGATTTATGGTTAATATGTAATTGATTTAATTGAAACATTAAATATAGAATTTGAAATGAAGAATTAGACTTTGAACATGTTTCAACTCCATCAAAAATGGAAATAGATTATAATTAAAAAATTATAATTATTGTGTTCAACTTGTATGGTTTTTTAAAAAAGGAAATTTGCCCCAAATTTGCAAGCATTGGTGTGTTGATCACAAATTGGATCACTTCTTTTTCTTCTTTCATTTTTTTCAACCTTCTTTACTTTCCTGTTTCATTTTCAAATGAATGAGAAAGAGGAACTTCTATGTCAACAACTCATTCATTCTCCTATGCATTTAATTTAATTAATAACACACATTGAGAGAAAGTTGTAACCTCTATAAAATATTCATGGGATGTAGAAAGCACAAATGATTTAATAGATTCGTAATGTCTTCAAAATTATTTAAACACATTTGATTACTATAATACAAGGGTAGTCTCAACACATGTTTATAAAATTATTAATGGATTTTGAAATTTTCATGTCAAAAATAAAATATTTCTGAATATTTCAAAAGATCATGTATTTTCCCTCACAATTTTCTGTTTTTTGAAATATTAATTTCTTTAAATTACAATTTTTTATAGATAACATAATTAATGTTGAAGGTGCCAAAGTATTACAATAATAAGTAGAATGTACATATATAGAAATGACATTTGTATACAATAGATTATGCAATAAACAAAATGTCATAGTATATCATAATTTGCATTATTTGTCAATTTTTCAGTGTGTCATGTTTGCATAAAGGGACAAGGATCACCAAATGAATTCTAAAATATATACAAATGATTTGATTTCATCAAATTAATCATGCTTGTTCTGTGGCGACATCATCAACTTCTATCATCTTCTCCAATCTCAATAACAATTGAAGGTTTTCATAAGTTGCAAGAATATTTTATATCCATGTAAAAGGGAATCACTAATTCTTATATAGTAATTTTTTTAGGATTTATCATTAAGCAACAACATTTGTAACAAGGAAAATGTTGGTCACCTATCCATATAATTGATGATGTTCCAAATTGAATTTTAAATTAATGAATCTCCAAAAAATTAATGAAAACATTACAAACTTGAACAATGATCATGACTACATAAAAATAATCACTCTTATTCAATAAAAGATCCATGTGAAGGTCTTTCCATACATTTATGATAGGAAAATTTGAAATGTCAAGCATGCCCATTATCCCAATAGATTACTAGTAACCATTGATTTTGTCACAAAACAATAGACATACACAAAATGATTGTGTCTTATTTAATTCATTCACATTATGTATACAATCTTGTAACAATTATCAAATTACATTTTGCATGTATAATGTCTTGTAAACATTCATAAATCCTTATTCAATTTTGTTGAAAATTGATTTTATATTGCAACAAAATGTCAAATGTGGATTTCAAAAATAATATCATTTGTGCAAGTATACCTTTTCAATTATTATTTGATCAATTATTTTTTGTATTATTGAATCTTCAAATTGTTTTATCAAGGTTGTTCAATTTTTAAAAATAATTTGACAAATTGACAGGTTTTAAATGTTTCTATTTTATTCTCTTTTTTTTTAAAAAAATAAAATCTTCCCATGTCACTTAAAGCATGCTTATAGGAATATACATGAGTTGATATCATATATGGCTTGTGAGATATTGTAATGATGTGATGCATAAAACTTAATCAAATTATCAAAAGACATGGGTGCATGCACAAATGGGTGGGACTAATTTGGGTGTCACACAAGCCAATTCTACTTTATGGTCACCATTGCAATGCCCGTGTCACTTTATAGGTCTTAAAATTGATGAAAATAGACTTGGTTTAAAGATCTTAACTTGAATATCTACATCATGTACAAAATCATTTTACAAGTCTTTAAAAATCGTAAAAGCCATGGACTACAATTTTGATTGCCATTTTTATGTGGACTATGCTATAGTCCATTGATTGATGGGGTGTGTGTTAGGGACTTGGAATTAGTAAGATATCATATCAAAAAAACATAGGAACAAAATAAATACTGAGCTGAATTTTAAAACTAAACTTATGAACTTTTAAATGGGCTAATCAGGAGCATTTTTTCATAACTCCATATCATATTGGAAGAAGGAATATTTTATAATTTCTTTGGTTAGTGCTTTAAAAAATAAAAACTCTAAAAGTGTCATTAATGACATGGAAAAAATATGGAGGAAATCAATGTAAACTAGTGTAAAGTAATTGTAATTTCCAAAATCTAACTAGGATTTTGAAAAAATAGGGACTTTGATTTTGTGGCAAATTGGTCCACCCATTTGTGCACCTACCCACATGTCAATATAAACTTTTAATCAAAAAATAAATACATAAGAACAACATTGAGAAGAATAATACATCCTTAGTTTTTTGGTCCATTAATTTTTTCAATTGTTTTGTTTTGCATAATAAGGTGAGGTGAAAATCATTTGTTGTAGAACACCTTAAATAAATATACAAGGGAGGAAAAAAAAAAGCATGCCCAAATATTAAAAACTCAAAAAAAAAAAAAGTTCTATCGTAAATTACAATTTTCTTGATCAAAATTGCACAATTTTGATATCTTTAATTTTATGGTTGACTTTCATTCTTGTTTTGTGTTTAGGACACATTTTCATTGGATCATTATCAAACACATTACATGTTTTCACATTTGTTCCTTCTTGCCCTATATACATACAACTCTCATATAATATCTACATAATTGTAAGATATCATATAAATTTGTAAAAATTCATGATCTTTCACACCCAAAAAAAAAAGAAGTTGAAAGAAATAAAGAAGAGATTGAATATCATAAATAATATCTAAATAATTCCATCAAAATGTTTCCAAAAGCATTTTTTGATTCTCACTTTTTACGTTGACATTTACTCCTTTATTACCAATCTTTTGAACAATGTTAGCATATTCACATGAAACCTAATGAAACAACACATGTTCATATGTCAATGACATGTTCAAATAACCTTGATATGAATGTATTTCAATCAAAGGATAATACTGATATGATGCAATATGGAACATGTAATATATTTTGTTTATTTGCACAAAGACAAAAAAAAATAAATTCTCCAAATGTTTTTGAAGTGTGAGACTCTAATTCATTTTCATATGAAATTGGGATGAAAAAAGGCAAAGATCACAAAAGACATTGTTCCATTCCATCCAAAATAGATTCCAATCATTAAAATTCCAAAATAAAAAAGTGGTCCTTATAATCATCTCCCCTAACCAATTCCCATCTAATCATCATTGGAATTAAAGTAAGAATACTGAAAATGAGAGGAAAAAACAACATAAAATGAATAAATGATAGGTTCCAAACATAAAACTCCTTATGAAGGATCACACGTGTCCCTACATTTTGGCAATTGAGAAGTTGTTGCCCATTATGCCAATTGGCATTTTGTTGGTTGTGCATCGTGAACAAGCACAACTACCAAGTGTACAATCATGGGTGAACATTTGGCCAGGGACAAGAATATGTAGTTTTAATTTATAATTCTTGAAACTACCTCATTAGTCACATGTGAGGCATGATATATAATTTGGTCTACCAAGCTCCATTCAAGATATCATGGATTTATATATATATATATGTGTGTGTGTGTGTGTGTGTGTATATATATATAGTGTGTGTGTGTAGCCTTCTTTGTGAAAAGACACGTTTATGTCTATATTTTAATGTATGACCTGACATTAACTCTAGTGTTTAGATAGGTTATATAGATCAATTTGAAAAAAAGGTGGTCTATTTGATAGCAAATTAATCTTGTTAAATACCAATCAATAGGGATTGGCACAAAACCTATGATTGATGTGTAATATTCAAACTCATTCTTGTGCTTCTCTCGTTACCCTAGCCAATGAAAATTGGTTGAGGGGTTCATGGTATGCAATATACAATTTATGAATCCATGTCAACCACTGTGGTTGTCCAATGTGAGTTAAAATTTGAAATCCTAGAAAATCAAAATGAATCATAAGAATTTCAAGTATATGTTGCCAATGTAACTCTAAATTCCATGTTTACTAAAATGTGCAAACAAAAATCATTAAACAAGAAGAAATCAAATAAATTCCAAATATTCAATGAATAGATGAAACTGTAAATTATATAATGAACCATTAAAACTACAAAAACAAAATTGTAGCAATATAAAATGGCTAATGAGTTAAGACCCTTAAAGAAATAGATTGTCCACAATTGAGAAGTAGATCATCACCAATGTTAGTGGAGATTGCAGTGTTTGATTTGAGTTTTTTTCCAAGAATCCAATTACTCCAATCCAGTTCTGTGTATAAACTAATGAAATTAAATCACGAGGGCAATGATTTTATCTCCATTGAAGACCTGTTACACTAACCCCTCCAATTCAACATCTTGGTAATGGTGGAGCTGCAAAATGGTTGCATACTCAACTCTTGAAATCCTTTAGCTATCACCATTCTACACTTATTTGCATCATAAAAACCTGACCGAATGTTTTCCTTTGTATTTGCAAGTACCTTACCAAGTGAAATCCATCTTCCTACCATCTCGTTTGAAGGAACAAACAGCCACCAGAGAACCCTTCATTGGAAGGCTACCATTATGACTCACTTGCAGATGAACCCCAACCAAGTTGATGTTGGCTTTCACCTTGGTAACCAAATGTGAAAGATTGATTCTGTAAGTAGGTAGGAAGGGCTAATAGGTAAGGACTAGGTGATTAGATGCATGTAGATAGTTGGGTTCATGCACATTCCTTTGTTGCAGCCAAATAGAGCTATGGCTGATCATCATTTTCAGAGCAGCTATCTCCAGCAATGAGGCTCAAAATCCCTTTGGCAATGTGAGTTCGCAGAAAAAGACTTGAGGAGATCAGGCAGCCACTTTGGGCCTGTATCAGGGTAGACCAGGAGAGGCCATCTATTTGGGAAAAAAGCAAGTGCAAGCTTCCATGCTTACAGAATGACATCGTTGGAAGCATTCACTCTGATGTGAATTTCCATTTTGGAAATCATGATTGAGGATCAACAAGATCATGACAACATTTGCAATTGTGCATTTCTCTTCTATACACCACAATGGAAGTTTATACATAAATTTCCATAATGATTTATGGAGATTTTTTTTCATGGAGATCAAATGCAAAACTAGCATTCAACTAGTTGTGCACTGTCAGCCTTACATCAAATTCCAACTTGGAGAAGATTTTAATTTTCACGAAACATTCACCATATGTGTTGTGTGAAGAAGATGTGCAAATTTGTGTGAAGGTTCTTCTAAGAAAACATGGAACCAATTTTAAAAGCAGCAAAAGCTGAGAAGGAGAATACCCAAACAAGTGAGTGTGTGAGATGTTGAACAACTAGATGTTTCAGAAAGTTAACCCACTATGATGAGGACATGTCTCTTTGATATGCATTTGTTACATTTATTGTCATCTCCAAGTGTGTGGTATGGAAACATATGGTATGTATGTTTTATATTTCAGCATTTGTACTTGCAATTGAGATTTCAGCATTTGTACTTGCAACTGAGATTTCTTGCAATTGAGTCATAGCTGGCACACGGTATTGAAATCTGTACCTGAGTTAATTCCATTTTGTTGTGCATGTTCTAGTTCTTTTGTGGTTTGTGTATAAGTTTCAACCTGAATGCAGGTGCTTGAGGCATCTTGGGTTTCCATACAAATGTGCTACACTTCAAGTCTGAGTGGTGAGATGCATGTGCTTGAAGAGATGTGCAAGATGGATGCATTGCCATAAGAGTAGGATGTTGGATGTGTTGCTGTAGTGAGATTCACTATTACAAGTATCTAACACACAATTGGACATGTTCAGCTAGAATTGCATGAGAACGAGTTCTGTATGTATGTCTTGTGGTATTGATGCTTGTGTGCTTTCCAACATAGAAGCACTGAAATGGTTGCATTTTGTTGTGATTTTGCATTGGATAATGTCTGTCTCTGGTGAAGGTTATTATTATGAACATTGACAGGAACCAGTATGTACAGTTTCGCATATAAGCTAAGTAGGTCTAAGTGCTACTTTAGAATCAGTCTGTTTGTGATGAGTATGGCAATTAGCTGTCATGGTGATACATTAGCTCTCTGAAATGTTGGAGTTCCATTTTCCACTCCAAATGGCATCACCCTCCTGAGGACAAGGGCATCGCCAAAACAAGGGTCCACACAAGGCAATAGTGAGCACAGGCCCAATTTCAATAATGCCCTCACCCTTGGGCTTTACCCAGTGAAGGAGAGGAACTTTTTGAAATGAAATTTCCTGCTCAGAAAATGAAATGTTCCTCCTCGAGATCCTTTGACAAAAATTTCACTATGTAACATTACCTCCAAATACACTGAAAATTTTCTGGAAGGTCTTTATGTACATGCAAATTGACAAAGTACCATGATCATCAACTTGCTTAGAGTTTGATGGAGAAGGGTCTATCTTTTGGTACCCTTCCAGGATTTTCAGTTTCTGCCACTCGGCCCTTATGGCCTCTGGACAGGCCCCTCAAATCCTGGAAAGGTCTGAAGATAGATCCTTTGCCTATACTTATGTGATTCATAACCAGGTGATCTGGTATTTAGGTTTGGCTTTGAGACTTACTTGAAGGATTTTGTGAAGGTATATTGCACGGGATAGTGCTTTTGTGGGTGTCTATGGGAGTGAACCAGTAACTGAAGTCTGTAGCACCTTTTTTGGTTACTTACACTAAATCCTACTGGTACACCGAAGGCAATAATTGTCCTTTGCACCTACATAATGTAGTGCATAATTTGCAGCCAACATGCCTTATAGTATATACACAATGGTACATTTCTATGACATTCTAATGTGGAACTAACTGCCCAGGGTTAAATGTTGAGGCGCTTCAAAATAGGAGTCAATTCAATGGTATCAATTCTCTTGGAGTTTATTGTTACACTACTTTGCATCATCTATACATGTTATAATTTCCTTCCAGACTATGTTCAAAGCAGGTTCAAAAGCAATGGAATCGAAGCTGCATGAGAAAATATATGTAGAGAGAGAGCGAGAGATCAAACTATGGTAATTGTCATGTATAATCCTCTTTGCTATTTGGCAAGTGGAAAGATATCAACCCACTTTAACAGGCACAATCAAGAAAATAAACAAAGCTGAATTGCATATCCAATGATATTCTAAATCTGGACTGTTTCAAGGATCATAGCTATCAGACATTCTGTTAACCAAAAATTACACAACAAAAACATAGCTAAAAGTGGAATCAAAAGATGTGATAATACAAAAGGGAGATGCCCAGAGACAAATTAAGCTTCAAAATTTGCACTAGTAGTCATGAAAAAAAGACTTGGGATGTCAAATGAAGTTTAGAACATCTGAACTCAAAAATGCAGTGGATGTACATAACATCCAAGCTTTTGTTTTATTGGTTTTTCTCAGATAACTCAAATTTCAAATTTGTAATATTTGGAGAAGTGCATCTAACTTCCATAAGCAAAAAAATTCACTAATTCATTCCAACTCCCATTAGTTGCTATTTGTAGGAGTTTATTGATAGAGTGTGTGCTCTGCAGAAATGATGCTACTCAGAACCGTTTTCCAGTTCATTTGCAGTGTAACAATAACTGGCACTTCATGACTTTAGAAAGTGCTTGGCAATAACACCATCTGCACCTTGGGGAAAGAAGCCACCAGGCTTGGAAGCAGAGCCTGTGCCATATACAGTCGCAAATACCTGTTCAGCTGTGCGTGCAAATGCAAGTGAGTCATTATTTCCAGCCAAGACATTGCCAGTCGTTTGTCCATTTGCGCCCTCAGAGATTGGCACCACCAAGCCTTCATCTACAAAAGCATGGCTCAGACTATTTCTCCAATCTGAGACTTTGTCGGTGAAATTTGTCACAGTGAAGTTGTATGGTGCCACTATCTTATCTGCAAAATTCCACAGGGTTCTGCGGATCACTGCATCTTGACCTGCCTCCACACCCAACAATCCTGCCACCAACTGTCCCACCCGGTTCATCCACACAGTTTCCACCCATGAGGAGAAGGAATAGGAAAATTTGATGAAAGTACTAAGTCTGACAGTATTGTTGTCAAATGAGCATGCCTGTAACTCATCCTTCATTCATAGCACTTAGATCCACCATCTAGGATGGACTTCAGTCATGAGTTCCAGATGGACCTGATGGCAGCCATAGATGATAAGCTGTGCTGGGTGGCATGTAATTACATTCTAGCCTACTACAGTTGGCATTGAAATTACATTGGTGATAAAACCTGAGTGTAAGCTCCATGCCTTGAAGATTTTTCATCTCAAAGAAGTTCTGATGTTCAACATCATGCTGGCGATTTTGCAATCCACCTTGACTGGCACAAAAGTCTTAAATCCAAGCAATGGACGAAACATCTTCATCTCAGACAAGTAAGTTAGCCGGGACACTCTGAGGAAAAGAAAGGGGAAAGAGTAAGTAAGTAAGTAAGTACCGCCTTGGCGCCTGCACCCTTCAAGAGCGGAGAAGTACCAACGTAGCCAGTCATGCCAACGTAAGGGAGGGTGTACATTCCAAGAAGAAAGTTCAAGGTAGTAGCATATGGGTTGAAGGGAGGATTCAACTTCTGTCCAAATGCATCGTCAACTAATTGCCCCCATGTTGCATTGCTCAAATCGAGCTGCACTCGAGGGAAGTAATATGGTCCCAATGCTTTTTGAAGAGCTCTGTACCAATTACAAACCCAGATTTTTTTTCAGCATGCTTGTAATAGGTGCCAGTATCAAGTTATATTATGTAGCACACATAACATCCCCTCTTCAACACTGTGAAATTGTTTGTAGTTATGCTGGCCTGTGGATAGAACCCCGTTTTATTGAAATCAAAGATAAATTGCTCGAGGAATTTTTTTGTTATTTTCAACATTGAGGAAACAAACATTTCTTTGCAACAAGTGTCAGATCTTTACATAACTGCTGAGATAATAGCCTGTGTATGAACTCACCTTTCAACCTACACAATCAAACCAACAAGTCAACTGCAAACAAAAATTTTGATGCTTTCATTTTACTGCATGAACTGGATCCAGCTGCAGAAACATGTACCTTAAGTGGCCAACTTCCTCAAGGCCAATCTGGATAAGAATGTCTACAGTGATGAGATCCAGAGGTGCAAAGGATGCCCCAATTGGTTCAGGGCCACCCAGGACCAGTTCAGGGGCGATCTTGTCCAATCCATAACCAAATACACCCCACAGGAAGAACTCAGCCTCAAGATACTCCAAGTTGAGAGCTGCTTGGACATGTTCCAAGTCACTCACAGTGAATTTTTCTGGTTTCCATGCTGTGCAGCTGGGTACTGCAAGTCCAAGCAACAAAAGGCTGGCAAACAAAACACACAAGGATCTACTACTAATGTGAGCCATGGCAGTAAGTACAGAGCAAAATTGAAAGTAGCTTCCAGAGGAATGAATAATGAAGAACTTGGAAACAGATCCACAACACAGTACACTAAGGCTTAACTTATCAGCAGCTGATTTTTGAGAAGGATTTCCAACAGCTCTAGCACCAGATCCCAGGACATTAGGCTTATGGGCACAGCTGATTTAAGTTGAACTCCCAAGAGCTCAAGACACAATGACACTAGACTCATTGGCAGCTGATTTATATAGTTGAGGTCTTGCTGCTGGTCAGACTGTTGAGTGTCTATGAGTCTTCTGCTTCCAGATGATCCTGCTTAGGTGAAACCTAGCAAAGGAATGCACAACTCAACCAGGCACATGGTAGATGGTTTGAGAACTAAAATCAGACAAGTGTGATACACTGAGAGTGATGAAGTTGACGGAATTCCAGCTAACATAATACTTCATGAAGAAAAGTCAAGTGTGAGTGGAAGTGGGCCCCATCAATACTTCCAAGCTTTCGTTTTGTTTTTTTTTTCCAGACACAATAGTAGAACCGATTCACAAAGCTGTCGGTACTGCCCCAAGTAGGTCAAGATTTCCTTTTGGGCTACAACTCTGTCTATTTTTCTGGAGAAGAAGCCTCCTTCCAATGTGTTCCCTAGGTCTATTAAATGGGCTGTAAAAACCTCCACCGTTTTGTTTAGTGTAGCGGGAGGTAGCCGTACATAGCGTAACTGGCTGACAAGCTTTTCAAAGAGCGTAAGGTGAGGCGAGCATTATGCTTTTCGAAGGGCATAAGGCGAGGCGAGCATTATGCTTTTTGAAAAGCTCATTATTATTTTTCACTGTTTTTCTTGTGATGCTCGACGGATTCGCACCAGGAATCACAAGAAAAAAATTTAAAATTCTGCGATTTTTACGACGTGTAAAGTCCTCAGGGGCAGGCTTTGCTGGATTCAGGCCGGCACTGGGTGAGCTTTATTCAGGTAAAGCCCGCCCGCCCCCTGGGGCTTTACCAGACACATAATTGTAGATGGAACAACATCAAGTGGAGCAAACTTTCATCAACAGTATCTTGCTCGCATCACAGTACATACTTTCTATCGCAACTGTTGCAAAGGATGTACTGTGATGATAGGAAGGATAATGGAAACTGATGGGAAGTTTACAAATAGCAAAGATGACATACTTTTGATGATTAGCAAGGCAATGGAAATGGACTGAAATCCTGGCAAGTAGGCTGCTGCTGGCACAAACAGACAGCTTTGGGTGTTTTTCCCTAAACCCTTCCTTAGTTCTCTTCTCTCCTACAGGTCAGACTAGTGACGACCACCAGCTCAAGGCTGACCAGTAAGAAGTGTTTTCAAGTCTCCTGGTGGTCAGCCTATTGACTCGTTTATTAGTTTTTCTGCTATCACATGCTTCTAGGTACTCACAAGGATTCACAATTCAACTCAAGAGCCAGGAGGCTTCATAACCTCCATTCTGTATGAAGAAAAAGTCATGTCGTGTCCAAGGGTAGTAATGGGGGTCAATGAAAAAGCAAACTTGGTGTCCGGGATCTTTGTCACTACTTGTCAGTTCTCCAAACCATCTACATTTAACCTCAATCATGAATGCTGTGTAGCATTGTATAACCTCTTGAGTCTTGAGCACAATAGCAAAAACTTCGCACCGTAGTACATGGGCAACACTTCATGGGCGACTTCTTGGGCATAAATTGAATGAAAATTTTTCATTCGCTGAAGTTTTTGAAAACAATGTAGCCCTGTTGTTGAAAATTCTAAAAATTCAGATTGCAAGAATCTGGAATCTAATCTTGGCCTAGTCCGTTAGTTGTGAACATATTGATCACAAGGACAAAAAGAGAACTCTGAAGTTGAGTTAGAATTTAATATATAAATTCCTTATATGTCAAAAAGTTCAAAATTAAAAACTCACATGACAAATCTTTAATTTTTAAATAAATTGATTATTTGGCACTTGTGTGCCCAAATGCACCCAGGTACTCCCTTTCATTATCGAGTGATATGGTTCATAGCCTATGGATCTTAGGCTTATTTTACTACCATAAAGACCTGCACCAATTTCATGCACAGGACAAAACATTCCTCCACCGAGGGCACACATTTTGAAAAGCATAATTGCTAACTTATGTGGGTGTTTTGTTTTTCAAAATGCCCACTTTCATTCTTTTTCACCATGTATCATGGGAAATAAATTAAAAGGTCGAGCCAAGCCTAAGTTGAAGGTAGAATGAATTCAAAAATGATTTTTATATGTTAGGTCAAACTTTATCAGCCACATTAGATATAAAATCAACTGCCATTGAAGAATCCCTAGGCACAAGAGGGGCCTTGGAACAAGGAAGGAACATTCAATCAAAGAAGAGCAATACACATGAGTTCAAGTCAAGAAACATATGCATGCGTTATTTGAGGTTGAACAAGTTGCTTGTACTCCACCATGAATATAACGTTAATTGTTTAGTTGTGAAACATTCTCATGATAAGTAAACTCAACAATGTAATGACCAACCAAAAGTTTATCCGTTGAAAACACACTTTACCTTTTTATGTAAGAGATGTTCTTTGAACAATATCTTTCAAGCATGTTCTCCATATAGCTGAAATATACCAAAATATACCCCCTTTTGCCCAGCAAATTTTGATTTTATATTGTGGGAGAAATTCAAGGATACAAACTCAAAATGAGAGAATTTGTTAGCCATGTGACATCATTGAGCTGGATACATGATCATAGTATGTGTCTTCAAACAATTTAAGCACGAAGGGAGCCAACTTGAACAAAAGGTTGTTTTTAGATTAATCACAATAACCTTGACACATAGATGTTGAGGAAATTGTTTTTTTGGACTTCCAACAAGTTTAAATTGTGCTTTAATCTTTCGTTAGAAATATGGCCCAATCTACTCATCCATGAATTGAATTACAAAACTAGTCAATGGATTCACATTTAGAATTATTTGGGTATTACATGAATAGCCAAGACCGCATAGAAAATGATGAGATGACAAAACCAATTTGACCTCAAATGGAATCAACCTATGTTGCCCAAGGGTATAAAATCAAAGTTTTTATTGGCCAAAAGAGGACTTAAATATGACAATCATGCTTACACTTTAATATTCCATCCATACATGATCAAATTAAGTATTCACAAACCAAATTTCAAGCTAAAATGTGGTCCATCAAGCAAATACAATTTTACATTGTGAATATGAAAAACTTTGAAAACAAATAACAATTTCAAGGAGAAGCTAAGCCAATAGTTAGCCATTGAAAATTTTTAGTGAAATCATAATTTTTTGAGTTAACTCCCTAGTACTCAATGTTGAGGACAAAAAAACTAAATATATATATAACAAAAACAAGCTTAAACCTAAATTGACTCACACAACACAATACATCAAAACAAAATGATAAAATATATACTCAAACATAATTTTATTTGAAACTTCAAACTATTGAAAAACATATTAAAAAGGGAACAAGGTTAAAGCATAAGGTAGCACTTCAAATTAATGTTGAATAAAATAAAAAGAAATATAGGGAAAAGGCATCACTTCTATTTGTACTTGTTTAGGGACTACGTCCAAAAAACTTTCATGGAGGCTTCCATACATGGTTGACTGTTCAAAGTACCTTCATGAACACACTCCAAATGGATATTATGGATGAAAAGGTGAATGGTGGTGAATGAAGTTCATCCACTCAACCAAAAAATGGATGATGATGAATAAATTTATCCATTATGGATAAAAAATGAATGAAAAAATAACTAATGATGGATGAAATTCATCTTTTATGGATGTTCATGGATGAACTTCACCAATTATCCATGAGCTAGCTAAATTAAATGAATATTCACTTTTTAAAATGAAAAAAAAATTAATGTATTTTTAATAAGCTAAGTTGGTTTATACATTGTGAGATGTGATCATAACACCAAATATTTGCTTGCAATTTCATATACTTCATTGGCTCACTTTTTGACACCTGATTCATGTAAGTATTTAATCAAACTAGTTAGACACAATAATTGACCTCTAATACCTAGCTACCTTCATGCCAAGCATAGGAACTCCAAGATGTTCAAAACTATTGTTTACATACATGACTCTCTCATCCATATGAAAGGCAATGGGGTGTGGTTGCCCAAGGATTATTTCCTCCTCATCATCTTCATCTAATTATTTCTCCATATATTAGCCAATGGGGTGATCTCCCTCTACTCAAAACCAATGGCTAAACAAAATGTAAACCACTTTAACATGTTTTAGGAGCATTTGCCCCTAGCAACCAATTATGGGCAAACCCATCTTTGGTCAAATACCACTAAGAACCAAGTTACCAAAATCCAAGGAAAGGTGGATGTGGTTTAGTTTAATTAAAGAATTTTATTATTATTATTATTATTATTATTATTAACTTGCACCAAATGGGCTTTGTGCTCCCCACTTATGTACACACTATGGAAAATTTATAAACACCTACATAAGTTACACAACTTACAAGTAAAATGTTTCTAAAATGTTCCTAACACATGTTGTTGAGATTTTTAACACCTTATCATTAAATATCAAGTTGCACCATTGTAATTTTTTTTGAAAAAAATCATCAACTTAGTTAACAAGGTATGACCCAAATTGTTAATTGAAACAAAAAAATGAGAATTATTATAATTTTTTTCACATGAATGCAATCATGGCCCTTCAAGACCTCTCAGTCCTAACCTTCAAAATTTGTTCAAAAATGTTGTGATTGCCTCGATCCACTATTTATTAAAAGAAATTAGAATAGACTATTTGAGGCCCTTCTAAAATTTGGTAAAATATTAAAAAGTGAAAACATGTTCTTTTTATTTTTTTGAAATGTTTTCCTTAATCATTCATTTGGAATATTAAAACTTTTTTTAAAAAAAATACAAGTGAAGTTTCAAATTTTACACAACTTGGGTAATTTTTTAATATGTAATTTGAAGTGAGTTCTATGTTGTTTTGAAGTTGAATAAAGATTTTAAGGTGTGACATTCGTAATGGGATCATCCAAGGATGGGTTTGCCTTTTTCCATATTCAACTTTAAACATTAAAACTCAACCCTATCCCAATTAACTTCCTTTCTCACCTTTGCTTAGACACTCAGCAACATCATTGTCCAGTTGTAGTAGGTATGATAATGCTTGAATTAAACTGCCTACAAAATGACTCCTACCCTCTTGGGGTATCATCCATTCATTATGGTGATAGACCAACCCTCCTTAAACGATTGTACTATCTTGTCCACCAATTCTTTGTAAAGCTCCACCATTCCCATTTATAAATTGTATTTAACTTTTCACACAACAAAATGAATCATTGCAAAGATCACCTCTTATGTGACCTCTACCTTCTTGTCTTTACCTTCACCCTGATTTATTCATCATCGACTTCCCTTAAACCATAGAAGAAGTCCACCACTAAATATGCCTAAACTAGGTTCTAATGTATTTTCCATAACCCCACCAAATCCACTAGAACTTCCTACCCAATATCATCCTCTTCTAACCTTTTTTTTACCTTTCACATAGGCATCATTTGGGGGGTTTGACAAGAGCTATCCACCTTCACATTTTCCTTCTTCTTTTAATTCATCTTCTTCTTTTCTCTTCCTCTTTTTGGTGTTTTCTTAATTAATTTGAGCTACCTTTCTTTTTTGAGTTTTGTCTCACCATGTTTTCCTCACACTCTCCTTCACAACTTTTGTAGCTAAAACAATTCTTTTTATTTCCTATATCTCTTGATTTATTTCCTAACTACCTTCCTCTCCACCTTCTTCCCTTTTCTTTTTTTCTTCTTTACAAAGTTTGCTTTTGCCTTCTTTCTCTCCTTTTTTTTTTTTTTTTTTTTTTTTTTTTTTTTTTCTTCTTTTTTTTTTTTTCCTTTTTTTTTCTTTCAAAAACCAAAATACAACAATAAAAAAAACAACCAAAAAAAAACTAAATTTTTTTTATAAATAACAATATTCATTATCATTATGTTTATGGA
>Ga0116231_10001528_pt1 | contig 47347 bp, 38 predicted proteins | sample S1TSphgellanicum_2_FD_89695 | JGI IMG/M metagenome (GOLD analysis project Ga0116231, IMG submission 89695) | Host-associated microbial communities from peat moss isolated from Minnesota, USA - S1T2_Fd - Sphagnum magellanicum MG | ecosystem: Host-associated > Plants > Peat moss > Unclassified...
AAATTTTTGCAAGGGCAAAGTCTTTATTTCAATGGTGACCAAAATTTAATCATCGCATAATTTTGGGAAATAATAATGATTAACTAAACTTGGGGTCTTGGTCCACATGGTGATTGAAATTTAGTTATAAATAAATAAATAAATCCAAACTATGAAGATGTGGTAATTAAATTTCAATTTTCATTTCAATGGTTAAAGTTTTTTTTTTTTTTTTTTCCAAAGTTCATTTCAAAAATTTGGTCATCACAGGGATCGGGTGTCCACAATGACTAAAACCAAGTCCACCTTGGTCATAGTCTTGTGGCAATTGGATTCCAATCTTGACCTTCAAAAATAAAAATAAATCCACGATGGTCAAGATTGATTTTATGATTTTTTTCTGTCCAAAATTGAACCCTCTTCACCTTTGGTGACCAAACTCTAATCACATTTGAATTAATAGTGAATAATAAAATACAACTTATTTAATTACTTAAAAAAAATTTATGAGAATTAATGTTCAACATAATCATTGATTTGACAAATTGATGCATTTGTTACGATGTTGACAAATTGGGTAACATAAAATAACAAGGGAACACATTTATGAATTTGTTTTTCTTGTTTTTTCACAAATGAAGGGATGATGAGGATGCTATGGCACATTATGCAATGCTAAAGACACATAAAAGGATGTTAGGTAATGCCAAGAAAATGTTAATGGATATTGAATTATTATTTTAAATAAAATGATAAAGGGACAAGGGGAAAACATTACGGGATGATGAGGACACAAGCAATGTCGAAAGATGTAAGGGGATGCTAAACAACTTTTTAAAAAATGAAGGAATGTTGATTTTTTTTTTGCATGTGATGAAGGAAGATGTTAAAGGTTGATTAGAACATTAAGCAATGTCAAGAAAATGCTAAGGAAATGTTGAGGGATGCTAGGCAACATTGGGAAAACTCTATGGACGTTATAAATGCAATTAGTTGATTTTTGTGTCCTATTCAAACATTATTATAGGTGTTTTCTTAGGTGGGATAAGTAGCCATTCACTAGCTATATTTTTTGGTGTTGTCAATGTTAGTTTTAATGCAAATTGCTTGAAATGTGAATTAACAATTAAAAATTTGATTACATTTTGAAATGGGCGTCAAAATAACCCTTTATCACCTAACATAATGATGATTCACCTTATTAGGCTTTTCATGTTTCTAGGTGGAACAATAACAAGCTTATTTTATCATTCGTGATGACAACAATAGTGGGCTTCTTGTGAATTCCTAAATGGAATGATATCGGGCTTGTTCCATAATATGTGATAACAATAACAATTTATGGCAATGAGGTGCCGTTATGGACCCAATAATTGACAAAAGGTTATCAACAATAATTTATTGTAAAAAAATCAAAATGTCTTTTTTTCATCCATATTAGAATGACCATGAAATTTTCATCCAAAAATGAAAGGTTACATATTCATTGTTAGGCCAATAAGAGTTGTTGTTGATACGTTGTGCTAACTAGTTAGGTTGCTAATGGCACAAAGGTTGCCAAAGGTTATTATGGGGGTATAACTCACAACTTGATAACCAATTAGACCATGGTTGAAATTCTCATTACGCATTCCAAAATGGGCACACCCTTTAACCATTGTGTCAAGGTCACTTGCAATAAATAACACCTCACACAATGGTCAAGCTTTCCCCATTCTTTTAAGTAGAAAATTTTGCGTCACTTTAAACTAAATAAATAAATAAATAAAATGAAAAGAAAATTCCATTTTTTACCCATTCTCTTAAGTGAAAGATTTTGCCTCACCTTAAAAAAAAATGAAAAAAAAAAATGATTCCATTTTTGAGAAGGGAGGATTTTGTTTAAGTTATAGGTGGGTCCCTAACAAGGAAAAGAAGACAAAGGACACATAAATTAATGATAAGATCTTAGATGAGATTTCTACAATTTAAGGGCTCAAAATTGGCATAGTATTCTCTCCAAATCCTTAATGCTCACTTATGTGTGTAAACCCTAAACCCTCAAAACCCATCATTTAGGCAAGTACCTAGTACTTACCTTACCTACCTCCCATTCCCTAACCCTGGGTTCAAGGTACCCAGTCTAGTCATAGGGTGCCTAGGGTCGGTGTCGTCGCTTGCCCTTTGCGTCGTCGTCGTCGTCGTCGCTTGGCGGTGAGTGCGTGTGCGTCTGTTGCGCGATTTTGCGTCTTGTTTTTGCGCTTCTTGGGTTCTGAATTGCTGCACTTTTTTGGCTCAACTTTCTTATTCTCTGGCTTCTTTATTTTCTTTTGGGTTATTTTTCCCCTTTCTTTTTCTTGGGGGGGGTGTACTTGAAGAATGCTCGTTGCAGAGGTTTTGGGTTGTTTTTTTGTGTCTCCCTGTGTTGTTTTCTGGATTGTGATTGAGGTTGCTGTGTGAGGACGGAGGGGTGGACACGGCAGGGTAGGGTAAGTGGTAGCATTTTTTTTTGGAGCTTATTGAGTGCTTCTCGCGGCGTCAATTCTTGCAGTGAATGTGTGGATGATGCGGCAAGCGGAACTGTGCACCTGAATTAGGGTTTGGAGTTACGCTCGTCAACAGCAAGCATCAACAACTCGATGTCAGATATATAGTTCTTTCTTGCTGCCTTGTAAGTGCTTGCAAAATGGGTTTCTAAAAACGGATTTCAAAGTAGAGATTTCAGTATACTTAATACAGTGGGAATGTGTGGATGTGGCAAGTGGAACTGTGCACCTGCATTAGGGTTTTTAGTAACGCTCATCACAGCAGGCATCAACAATTGGATGTCAGACATATAGTTCTTTCTTGCTGTCATGTAAGAAGTCCTTACAATGCGGATTTCTATAAATGGATTTCAAAGTAGAGATGTCAATAATACATAGACAGCGGGAATAGTTCTTTCAATGTGTGGATGATGCGGCAAGCAGAACTGTGCATCTGAATTAGGTTTTGGAGTAATGCTAATCACAGCAGGCATCAGTAACTGGATGTCAGACATATATTTCTTTCTCACTGTCATGTACGAAGTGCTTCTAAACGGATTTCAAAGTAGAGAGATGTCAGTAATGAGTAAGTATACAGGGGGTATAGTTTGGAGGTGTATTACAGTCCTTGGCACCCTGCTGTGCATGCATGTTTTCAGTTTGTGAAATTGTGGAATTTTGGATTTTCCAGATGGTATGCAGCCCATTGCAGTTGTGGATGGATAGGGGAAATGCATTGGAGGGGACTCAACAGACGAAGAGTAGCAACTATGTGGTTGGCGAGGTCATCCAGGGCTGGAAGGGAGAAGAGGATGAGTATGTGGATATTGACTCATCTGATGATGACAACAACAGTGGAGACAACAAAAAAGGCACCACCAATCAGTCCTCTAGAGACCTGATAGGTACAGCCCTACCTTCTTCTACTATCCATTTCTCAAAGGGGGCCAGAATTCAGGAATGCTGGGAACCTTAGGGTAATTTCTTTTGAGGGCTTTACACATGCATTGAATTGCAATATGGTTGATAAGGGTGCTCTATATCATCATTTGGATGCATGCAAACTGGTTGTGAAGAATCCACACAAACCGGTTGCGAATCTCCATCTCTTGCAGACTCATGCTGGAAATAACCCTAATTGCCATTGCAAGGCAGGAGCCATTCTAGACATATGCAATCTTTGAGAGACTCCCAATCTATGACTTTTGCATGAAGTCAGCCCTGTAAATATATGAAGACAGTGATTGGTTCCCCTCATCCATTAGGGTTTGACATAAGTCTCATCCTAGTACATTGGTAGTGAATACTGTCACGCCTTTCATTGGGGAAGTCTTCAGGGCCAGAAAAATTTGTGGGATTTTTCATCTTTCTGCTTGTCTGCAGATGGGGAATATATAGCTTAGGATCTTCCTCCATCTGGGCTGTTGTTAGGCAGCAGCATTTAACTGCTTTTTGGCACCTTACCGTACAAGTCATGGCCAGGGTTTGTTGGTTTCCCGATCAATTTCAGTATTATTACTCTTCTAATTCTGATGCCTTGCGTCCAAGTGTAGGTGAGGAGTGGCATCAAGAGGATGGTGTGGCAGAGTCCCAAGCTTCTATTGGACCCTCCCACTGGCCTTCCGAGCATGGGAGATTGTTTCAGGGACCTATTAGTGTCATGCATGTCAATGAGCGGGTAATACCATGTGAATCACATAAAAATGTTGGTCTTTCCCATGATGGCAGCAGCAAGTTGGAGTCAGGTGACAAAAGGGAATCAAAAGCAGAAAGAAACTTGCAGGTCTTTTGACTTGTTTTCCACACTTCACATGTTTTGTTTATTCCAGCTTCTTCTGATTATTCTTTGTGGATTAGACACTTAGGCAATGAATGTTTGGCATTTAGGGTTTTAGGCTTTATGTGTGTTTTTAAGACTGGATGTGAGTTGTTATTTTTGTTTCGTTCAAAACTCAAAGAACCCAACAGGATTCTGAATTGCTAAACCTGAGAATTTGCTCCCAGATTAGCACAAAACGGAAGATGCCGGATTCAGACCACCCTTCAACTTCAAATGTAGTCAAGCACCTGAGAACAGGCACATCTGGTATCAGGGGAGCCAATGATAGGGCAAGGAGCCAAAATTGTGATCAGACGGAGAGGGAAGCTTCCATGGTGCTGGGGAAGAGAAAGTTGCCATCGGGAAGCTTTAGTAGTGAGCAGGGGTCTCCTCCTACAAGAAAGTTGCCAGGTGGCAACAAACTCAAGGGGTTTGCTGTTGGTGAGAAGGAGCAGGAAGCTATGAACCATAAATACCAAGTTGAAGTCTCTCCGTCACTTGAAACCACAATGACAGAATCCAGCAATATCCGTTCAAGGCTTGTTTGGGTGAAGGTACAATTTGTCTTAGTTTGCTTATCTCAAGGAACAGAAAACCTTTATAGAATGAGTCTTTATGTACATGCATATTGCTGGTTTGTATACATTCTTCTTTTCTCTCCACCATCATCTCTTTGTCAAGTGCCTAGCCTTTTTGCCAGGCAAGTTTTCTTGTTACTTCCAGAAATACAGTGCCAAGCCTGGTATGCAGATCTTTGTGCAGCAACAGTGTTCCCAGTACTTTGAACTTGCAGTCCCTCCTGCTCTTGGTGTTTTGCGAATTCTTGCTTGGATGATCTTTGACTCTGTCCTCCAGAATGTAGTCTGTGTACATTGTTGCATGTCGATCACATTCACATATATGCCTGTACTTCTCCACAGTGTGCAGTAAATGGTGAACTTTGGTGGCCTGCAATGAGAATTACGGAGAAGGAAGTGCCAAGCGAAATTGTCAACCAGCTCTCACCAGTTGAGGGCAAGATTGTATCTCTGTTCTGTGTTTCCAAGGACCTGCAGTTCCAGGTCATTGCCAAGCGGAGGTGCACATTTTTGACTTTTTGTCTCTCATCTAATCTGCAGCTTGGAACATTATACCCCTTAGGTCTCAGCCTTCATAACAACCAGGCTTCAAATATCCTTTGATAGTTGCATTAGAGAGAATGGTCTTATTGCAGTTGGTAGAAGACAACTTCCAGGAGAGAATGGTCTTGTTGCAGAATGAAGAGAAACTTTACCAGTGCTTCTCTTTCTCTCAAAGCAGGTGCATCCGGCCTTTTGGGCATTTCTACAACACTTGGAAGAGTCAGACAACCAGTCTGGGTTTTGTAGCTGCTGTCAATGAGGCTCACAGGCTGTTCTCATCATCAAGCGATCACTGTCTGAGTGCCTCTGCTAATGAGATTGCAGATGGAAGGGATAACATGCTGGGGGAGATGCCTGAGATGATCTCTGGGAGGTCTGAAGACATATCTGATCAAGGAAGAGAAAAACAAGAAGTTGTAAAATATTGTCTGGTCAATGGGGAAGATAGGTCTTTGGGAAATGCTGATGTGCATATTGAGAATGAAGATGAGCGCTCATCTGGGCAAAATTCATTGCCACTCCCTCAGGAGCTATCAGTTGCTGCTAATAAGGCCCAGGTTGGGGAAAGGGAGGAGGGAGAGATGTGTTCAGGGGAACAGATGCATAAGATGATCTCTGGGAGGTCTGAAGACATATCTGACCAAGAAAGAGAAAAACAAGAAGTTGAAAAGTATTGTCTGGCTTACGAGGAAAATCGGTCTTGTGGAAATGCCAATGGGCATATTGAGGATGAAGAAGAGTGCATATCCAGACAAAATGCATTGCCACTCCCACAAGAGATATCAGTTGCTGCTGATAAGGCCCAGGTTGAGGAAAGGGAGGAGGGAGAGGTGGGTTCGCAAGACATGAATGAGGTTGAAAGTGCACAGGCTTCAGGAGAAAGAGATGTTCAGGTTAAGAGCAATGGGTGCACGCAGACCCAGCGATTTGCTCTTGCCAACAGGAACATTATGAGTGGTGATGAGATTGAGTACACCAGAAATCCTGATGGACACATTGAGAGTTTAGAAGAGTATTCAGGTGTACAGAATCCATCATCACTTCCTCAGGAGATTTCAGTTGCTGGTAATGGGGGCCAGCTCAAGGAAAAGGCAGAGGAGGTAAAGGGTTCACAAGACATGGATGAAGTTGGAATTGCATGTGCATTAGGAGGCAGGGATGTTGAGAACAAGAGCAATGTAGATACCCAAGATATGGAGTTTGCTGAGGCCAACACTAGGATTGACAATGAGATTGAACATGCATTGAAGTTGAATAGTAGGAAGGCCAACTTAAGCAATGACATATTGGGCATTGCAAGTAAGCAAACTATGAGAAGGTCAGAGGATGGCCTTAATAACAAAAATGACATTGGTTGTCCACCAGTGGGTGTTTTGCCTCAAATTGTTCAACACATGAATCCCACCCAACTGGTCAGCAATTCTGAACCAAATGTGGCTAGTCTTCCACTTGCTCCAGATCTGGATTCTGAAGGTAGCAAGGATCCTAATGTCGAGTTGGAGGAAGGGGAGCTAGTACCACAATGGCAAGATAGCTTCTTGGATGATCAAAGCACAGGATCAGAACTTAAGCATCCCATAGAGAAACCCTCACCTGGTGCCTCACAACTGGAGCCTTTGGTTAGTGCAGATTTTCCTGTTTGCAAGCAGTTACAGAATAGGAAGCACCAAGGACAATCAGTGGTTTCCTGGAAGGATGGTTGTAGTAGTCACGAAGTGGCCAAAACCAGAGCAGAAATGAGGTAAAGACTTCTCCTTTGGCTACTCATACTTCCATTGCACACCATTGGCCTTTGGTAGTGATTGTTCCCTTGCAGTCCATGAATGCTACAGTACAGAGATCTTTTCTCTGAGGTCCAGCTGAAGTCCTCCCTTATGAACTTGAATGTCATTGCTACACTCTGAGTATATGTTTCAATGATGATTGGAATGCTTGTGCTGGATCTTTGGTGGCAGGACATGTGACAGTGATTCTGGGGGTGTGCAGCGAAAAGGAAACATAGTTGAGAAGATCTGGGCAGTGCGGGAGGTTGTTGCAGGAGCCTCTAGCAACAGGTTAGCCTATTGCAGTGGAATAGGTGAGCCCCTGGGAGAACAAAGTGGCCTCCTGAGCATTGATGAGGATAGAACCAAGGGTGATAGTAATGTTACCAAACCTGTGGAAGAGGTGACCACTTGTACTCAACTCCAGAGAGTAACACAACTACATGTCATGAACAGACCCAAGGCAGGAACTAGGCTGGAACAGCTAAGAGAGCCAAATAGGCCTCAGCAGATTGTGCGATGCTACTTGGACTCTCATTGTGAAGCTCTAAGTGGAGGCAGGGCAAAGGAATACTTTGTGAAGTGGAACTCACTCTCTCATGCTCACAATACATGGGTGTCTGAGGCAGAGCTGACAAGGTTCTCACCAAAAGAGCTGTCTCATTTCCAAAATCTGTTGGCACAAGAGGAGGCAAGATTCTTATTGTTTTCTCTTAGTTTTGCTTTCTCTCTCTGTTATCACAATACCTCTTATGGCTGTGAGTTTTGTTCATTAGAAGTTAGAAGTTGTTATGATCAATGACAGCTTACACATTCTTCAGAAACAAAGTGTGGAACACCTCCTTTTCATGTCTTCTTAAAGGGCATGACCAAAGGCAATCTAAAACTCTTACAGCTCAGTTTTTAAACCTGACTTGTATGCAGGTCATAAACTGGAATCCTGAATGGGCTCGGCCAGAATGTGTCTTGCTGAAAAGGAAATGTCGGTCTCTGGAACATAATCATGGAGGGGCAGAAAGTACTTGCAGGGACAAGGAGATGAAAGACACATTTGAATGGTATGTAAAGTGGATAGGTTTGGGGTATGAGGATTGCACTTGGGAATGCGAACACAGTGGTGTTCTTGCAGCCCCTGGTGCAATCAAGCTCTTCTCTGCATATGAGAAGCGGACAGAGGCAGCAAGGCAGAGAACCACACCTGAAAGAGTTCAAGAGGTGCATAAAAATTTGACAGTGTGCAGCTTTTTCATATTTGTTTCTTCACTTATGATTGGAAGTTAACTCTCTGGAACCATTGACTGGAAGTCTACTATAAGTGAATCCAGGAAATGCCATATCACTTGTCTTTGGGTTTAATTTGGTGAGCAAGTTGAGATATGGTTCCAATTTCACTTTTTTTATGGAGACAGGCTGAGAAGCTTCGTAAAAGGCCACTTGTCAATATAAAGAGCCAGCCAGATTGGATTCCTGGGAGGCTGTGGCACCAAAATCATCTGCAAGCTCTTAATCAATTACGAGAGTGGTGGCATGGCCACAAGAATGCCATCATGATTGACCAGTCCAATCAGGTGATTAACTTTAAAGCCTGAAACTCCAAAATGCCCAGCAACCTGCCAAGAGTTTTCCAACTTGATGGTTCCACTTTGCCAATCCCAAAAGGTCCACTGCACAGTTCTTCTTTTGTTCTTTAAAGATTGTGTTGTAAGAGTTCTCCCTCATGTTCCCCTGTCTTTTCTTCCTCTGTTCTTGTAACTTTTCCTGTTGTCAGGTACATTTTTTGACCATATTCAGCTTCAATGTCTCAGGTTGCCATGCTGAAGAGCAACTAGCCCTGCATATGGTAATGTGGGTTCCAAGTGTTCCCTGACATCAACCCTCATAGGACAGTACCAACATACCAGGTCTCTAACTATTCTCTGTTCAATGCAGGAGAATATTGTAGCAACAATCCTATTTTTGGTGTCCCTGCTAGAAGAGTTCCAGGTGGTGTTGCCTAATTTGATTGTGGTTGATGCGGGGCTGATTGCAAGCTGGGAATCAGAGCTTAAGCTCTGGACTACACAAGTGGATTTCATTAATTATACCTCAGAAAGCACAGATGCAAGAGAGTTCATTCAACAAGCTGAATTCAACTTTCCAAATGGACCCATCAAACCACAGATGATTTTGACCACCTTTGAAGTGTTAAATTCTGTAAGAAGGAAACCCAAATTTTTTACCACCAGGGACTTGTCTTATTACATATTGTTTGCACTTTGTTACCAACCTGCAAAGAGACTTAGCAGGACTCAGATAATTTTTAAGCCCTAAGTGATCTGATTTTAGTGAGGAGGTTGTATTTCACAGATTTGGCAGTATGGATATCTTACAGACATATATATACTTGATGATGCAGGACATGGAGATCTTGAAGATGTTGCATTGGGAGGTTTTAGTAGTCAGTGAACTCAAGTCTTATTATCGACCCTTCAGCCAGATCAAGGCTGAGTTCCGCCTCTTGCTTTTGAGTGAACCTTTGAAGGTAGGCCATGGCTCTCAATCTACCATAAAACACACATCCCAAGAGGGACCTTGGTTGATGCTGTGGTCAGTGTATTTACAACCAGATCAGGACTTCTGTTTGCTGGTAGGAATACACCATTGGGGGACTGTGGGATTGCTGATAATTGGCATCTACTGCTACCTTCAGTTGTCTCTTTTTCTCCTGATGATGATGATGATGATGTTGATGATGTGCTTTCATTTTGGCTGTTTCTAACTGGCTGGTTAACTGTTGGGAGCTGTCAACTGAATGCATATTCTTTTCACCTCAATTTCTCTTTTTTATTTCTTGCAGACCAATGTTGAAGAGCTGTCGCAATATGTTTCGTTTCTGGAGCCATGGAAAAACCTGGTAATGCATGGCCAGGATGAGGGGACCCAAGTAGCTGAACTCCAAAGAAGATTGAGTGGACGGGTATGCTGACCCACCTATAAACACTGGTGACAAAATCCCTGTAACTTTTGCACAGAATGGACTCAAAGGCCTTCATGGAAATTGTGACTCTTAAAAGGAGATAGAGCAGAACTTTGATCTCTCTTGTCATGGCTTGGAGGGTATAGGTACCAAGTAAAGAAATCTACAAGTTGATGAGGATAATCCTTGCAGTTCCAAAGACATCACTTGGTTGAAAGGACCCCAGATAACAAGAAGGGTCATAGGAAAACAATCTGAAATTGTCTTAACTTGTCAAGTGTCTATTATTTTGTTCGTAGGTGGCCATGCGCGGGACAGGACTTCCAGAATTGAAAAAGGTGACAGATGCTGAATTGCTCAAGACCCCCCTTGTTTCTGACAAACAAAGGAATGAAGGAAAAGAGACTGGGGCCCCTGAAGTAAATGGTGCTGGAGAGTCCCACCAAGGGATGGATCCCAAGACTTTGGATTCCATGCCTATGACCACTACACCTGCTGATCCAGGAGTCTCTGACAATACAGGATCTACAGAGGCAGAGGCTGGTGGACAGGAAATGAAGAAAATGACAGAGAAAAGGGAAAAGGCTATCAATGATAGAACTGAGAGTTTTCATGAAACCTCCCCTCGTATATCCTTCCCTCCAGATGCACTCAAGGTGACTACAAAAGAACCAGAGAAAACTCCCAACAGAAGTGACGGGCTTTCTACGGAGATGGCAATTAATCATACACAAAAGCGAAAGGAGGTGATAGGACGAGAAGGCCAGAGTAACTACATGCTTGAAATGAAGAACTTACTTACCAGGCTTTGCAACATTCTGCAGCTTCCGGTATTTCAGATGAAGATTACTTTCACTGCAGAACTGAGTGCATGTGAATGTCTTTGATTGAGTTCTTTACTGATTTTCCTTTGTGGCTTCTTGTCTCACCCAAAGGACACTCCTTTCAGCTTCTTCTATGAATGACCTCTTCTATTGACTTTGCAGGAAAATGTTACAAAATGGGCACATAAATTATTGGTGCATATCTCTCAATCTTCCCGGCTCCTTAAGAAGGAGAAGTCACTCTATGAGATTGTTGCCCTTCATCTGTGTCTGGTATACACCTCCATTCATCATCTCTTTTTGGTGACTTTCTTTTTGCAATCCATTCATGATTTGCAGATGCTCATGGGAAAACTGTGTAGTTCTTTGTAGAGTTTCCTTACTTTGTAACTGCAGTGTTGGGTGGCAGGCAATGACCTCCATTACCCACTGGATATATCTGGAACGATTGCTAGTGCAGAAGCAGAGTGGAAATTTGTGTATTCAAATGTACAACTGCAGCAACTGATTTTCCAGAAGGTGAAAAAACTGTGTGCTACATACAGGAGGCCTTTGCCATCTGAGCTTGTTCCGTTGGCGCCCAACAATCAGTGTGTTTCAATGTGTAAGGCTGAGCCTCTGATCCTTCCATTGAATCCCACAGCTGCTGTGCAAGAGATTCTGCCAGCTCCATCAACCCTGGTCACGTTTGCACCCAATTCCGTCAGTGGAGAGAAAAACAGGCAAATGCCTTCTCCAAAACCAGAAGCCAATCATTCTTCAGACATGACATTGAGGCAACTGCATTCTTACAGTGCAGGGTGCGCAGAATCTCTTCAAGCCCATAGAGATACAAATCATGTAACCATTGTGCAAGAGCTTGAGAAGGGTTGTGCCCAACAGCCTTCACCTTCTCTGAAGCCTGGATCTGAAACCACATTAATGGTGCGAGAATCTCAACCAGACTGTGGGTCACAGTTGGTTGAGGAATCTCAACAAGAGTCTCTCGGAGTTTTGAACATACAGCCATCAAGCTTACAACCTGATATTTCAAGTCTTTTGCCAACTTCAGCAAGCATGGGACCATTATCTCAAGCACAGCAAGTGGCTACAATGGCAGGAGATCAGCTTGCTTTTGGAACATCAAATCAGCCACCTTCCCTGTCTTGCTCTGCTGTGCTTGCACCCCAAGCAACAATTTGTGAAACTCTGCAAATTGAGGTATAGGGCCTTACAGTTCTTGCACAGGATGAGAATTTTCAGTTGGTGGGTTCTGCAGTTGAGATTAAAAAGCTGGTTTCTCAGGCTTCCTTGTATTCCTGTTTTTCTGCAGTTTCCTGAGGCAATAACTTCTGAAATTCAGCAACTTGAGGAGGCACAGGTCATTACAGTTGCTGCACAGGAGGATGATGCCCAGCTGGTACAGTCTGCAGCCGATGAGACTGAAAAGCTGAACTCTCAGCCTTCTGTTCAGTTGCCCCAAGCAAGGTCTGAAACTCAGCACCTGGAAGTAGAGGGTCTTACAGGTGCTGCACAGCAGGAGGATGCTCAGTTGATGTGTTCTATTACTTATGAGAGCGAAGAACTGAACCCTCAGCCTTTACTTCCTTCCTCTTTTACACAGTTGCCTCAGACAGCACCTTCTGAAACTCAGCAGCTGGAAGTAGATGGTCTTATGGGTGCTGCACGGGAGGAGAATTCTCAGGTCATCTGTCCCATAGTCACTGGGACTGCAAAGCTGGACTCTCAGCCTTTATTGCCTTCCTCTTTTATTCAGTTGCCATGGGCAACGACTTCTGAAACTCAGCAACTGGAACTGGAGGATCTTACAGCTACTGCACAAGAGGAGGATGCCCAGATTATGTGTTATAGAGTGTGTGAGACTGAAACACTGGACTCTCAGCCAACCACGCAGCTCCTGGCAACCATGTCAGGCAAAGTTGATGTCTCTAAGGAATTGGATGTGCAGATTACACGTATCAGCAAAGAAGGAATACCTTCAGCAAATGATACTGTCACTCGTGCAGATGCTTTGCAATCACAACCTCCATTGGTTTCAACCCAACCTTCTGTATCTTGCTTACCTCAGTCCCAGGTGACTTTTCTCTCATTAGATGTGTATTAGACTCCCAATATGTCACTTGAAAGATCTCAAGCATCTGTTGTTGCATCTAGACAGGACTTCTATAGTTGTTAGATTCCAAAGAGTTTGCCAGTTGGGAGAGCCTGTGTACATCAAGCTATACAGTAAAAAGTTCTAAGCTGTAAAACATCTGGATTCAATGACTGGTATTGCCTGCAAATGGTGTGCAGCTTGATGCACTTCAGCATGAATTCATTCGCATACTAGGGAAACAATTGCGAGATGATCGGAGATTGATACTGAAGGGTCAAGAGAAAGAGGGGGAGATGCTCAGTTGTTGGCTTGATCATGAGATGGCACTACTGCAGAGAGTGTTTGACAGAGCCTGTCTTGACATCCGGGCTATGTATTCCACTCCTGGTCCACTCATCAAGGCACAACACAAACAGTTTGAGGGGCAAATGAGTGCATTGCAACTGCGAGGGGCTAATGACAGGAAAACAGTGGAAGACAGACACAGTAGTGACCTTCAGAAACTCCTGAAGTTGTACAAGGCACAGGCAAGGCATGTTCGCGAGGTTCGGGATCCAAATAATTTTCCTGGCAGCAGTGCTGGGCTTGTGGACGAAGTGAATACACTCCGGGATTATTATATTAGAATTTTGGCTAGTGGGCAAAAGGGGGATGAGTCTACTAATCATTTGGCAGCTTGGTCAACATTGTTATGTGACCAGCAGCCAGCAACCTCTGTGCTTCGAGCTACTGAGTACCAGCCACCTGTGTGTGTCCCTCCATCAACAGGGATTTCCCCAAATGCTCCTCCTCCCAGTCTGCAGCACCTTGCTCAGTATCCAAGAACCCATCAAGCTCAAGTTTCACCATGGGTGCATAACAATCAGAATGCTCAACCATTTACAAACATGGGCCCTTCTGGATCTTTCTTGCATGTTGCAAGGCCCACGAGTTCTCCATCACTGGGTTTTCCAAGCCCTCTGGTGTGTGTGCCAAATTTCCATCTTCCCCACTGCTTTTTGGATATACCATGACACTTTCATGTTGTGGAGAGCCTTTCCAAGTCTCTGATCACTTTTTCAGGCAGACAAATTTATGTTTCTGAGATTGCTTTCCTTTTTATCACCACTGTCTTTGAAGTTGTAGCAGTTGATTCTAAGATTCATCCTTTCATGATTAGGAGATTGAATCAACTCAAGGCACTAAAGAGTACACAGCCATGAGTTCTGGGGTTTATGGGACATATGTTAATGTGGGTCCCTTTGATGGCAAAGTTGAAGTGTTGGGGAAGGGTCTATGGATTCGAAATGCTGTATGTAGTTGGTAAATGTTCACATGTACTGCTGTGATTTGACAAATTCAATGGGTTCTGTATTTGGGGTCATGTTTGTAGGTGGCTCCAGATGCACGCCCATCACACATCTTGATTGACTCATTGTTGAGAGCAAGAGAAAAGCTATGCAAAGAGTTGGAGCAACTCAAATGCTTATACGATGAACAGGTAAATACTATGTCTCTTGAGTGCTAGCCAAAATCATGACTGAGTCTCTTATCATTGCTTCCAGAAATGCAACAAAAACTTGGGACACAGATTTTGTATATTGGGTTGCCAAAATTTTGGGCTGATTCTTATATTCTTATCTACACCCAATTAGGAGCTGATGAAGTCAGTGGGTAGTCATGGCAACTCATCACTGCTGTTAATGATTAAGGTAATGGTCTGAGACTTTGTGAGTGACTCTCATAAGGTTAAGACTGCACTAATTTTGGTGCTACCTTGCAAATTGTTGTTGTGGAACTTTCTCTGCAATTTGATAGATATGTTTGGTTGATTCCAGTCGCAGAAAATCAAAGGAGAGTATGACACGGAGGCAGATCTCCTTCACAAGAAATATGAGGCACTCTTGACAGAGGAACATCGCACATTCTCTTTGAAGCAACAAGTCATCCAACAAAACATTGCCAAAGTGGAGCGTAACCGTCAGCTAGCAGAAGCTCTCAAGCTGCGAGAACTTCTTGTACAACCCGGTAATTCCTCAGAACAGGGGGTTCACTGTTTGAGACCAGTCAAGATTTCAATATGGTTTTTTGATCATTGGTTTTATCCTGGATCTATCCTTATTACATGCAGGACAGCATCAGTGGTTTTTGTGTGCTGTAACAACTTGGAGCATGAAGAGGGTTTTGAAAGATGTCAACGATTTCACATTTTCTTTCACTAACTGGGACAAATTGTGTAGTTACATCAGCTGTGTTTTCTTACACTTTTGTCTCTACCACCCATTTGAACATGGATCCAATTGTTGGTTTTCTCAAATGAGATTGATGTGGTGGTGATAGAAGATGCTTATCAAGAGCAGCAATTTTTGGACTATCTACCTGACTCTAGACCAGCATGATCATTGCACTTGTGAGAGGGGCCATTTACTTACATTTTTACTGTGGGGTGTTCAATCAGTAGATTTGGAAGGAGCACCCACATGGCCGGTTTCACCAATGTATAGACCCACTACTGGTTCACAAGTCTCACCTACTACTGCACCTGTGCAACAACTGCCTCACCAGCAACTGTCTTCTGCAAGTATCAGACAAGGTGACTTTCATTTTGCATTTCTCTGTTTGCAAAGAACAGAAGTCCAGTTTGTGCTGCTGCTATGATCAAGTGTTAAGTATCATTTCTATATACTGAGGGGACTGCATACCACAGCACTCCTAGAGTTGCTGCTAGCAATAAGTTCTGTTCTGAGAAGCATGTCTCATCTGATGAATAGAATTCTTTTTTTTGGGCTCATTGTCACAGGTCTTGTTGCCCCCATGCCTACACTGAGGGCAATGCATCGAAAGCAGGCATCCAGAACCATATCAAGAGGACCAGATCAACTGAGAAGGCTTGAAGATAGTGCTGTGATGATGGCAGGGGTAGTTGTGCCATCAGCAAGCCCAAGAGGACCAACAGACCAACCAAGGGTGATGAGTATGCAAACAGAAACCAACCCAGAATCTGTGCAACCAGCCAAAGCACAGAGACCTGCTCAGAGGCCTGCTGCAGTTATGGAACTACCTGATCTTGACAGAAGAGATAGTAGCATCACAGCAGCCCAAAGGGCTACTGGCCCTTCATTTTGGTCAGATGCAGTTTTAATTGAGTTATCAGATTCCGGGGAAGAATAATAAGAATGATACTTTCGGTGACTTCTGAATCTTTTATGGATGCAAAAGGTGCTGCTCCTGCTTTGTTCATAGTGGGATGCTATGTAGGATGGTATTCCCCAGTTTTGTCTGAAATCTCTGCCTGTAGATAACTAAGTTGTTTCAAAGTCTTCACATAAATAAGTCTGAGAGTTTCAGAGTGTACAGTGTGGGTCATATTCTTGGCCACTGACTCTTTTGTAACATAGATTTGAGAAACTCAAGTGAAATCTACCCCAAAACTCACAAAGTTGATTTCCCAGTTGATTGTTTTTTTTGACCATAGGGTTGTTGCGTCAGGAGAGAGAACTCAGGTGCTGTGGTTGATGTCGATACATCTTCCTGCAACAAACTTTGCCTGGCCTTGGTTTTTTGGTGGTGTGCTAGACAGGAGGGGTGAAGCAGGTGAAGTCGCAGAATTTGAGAAAATAGCAGAATGGGAGTCAGCTTGAACAAGAGAAGCAGCGAGCTGGGTTTACCAATGATCATTAAGCAACAAGGCTCTTAGTCCTGACATGGATGTCTTCAAGAACAGGGGCTTGCTAGCCTCTTCCAATACATGCACCGGCCAACGACTCACAAATGTGACACTTGCATACCACAGCACAGTACTGGTAAAGAAGATGCCAACTTCCTTATGTTTGTATTGTCATATTGCATGGTATATAGATATGTATAATAGCAAAATGGTTGGAATTTCAGGGTTTCAGGGTTTAGGATTTAGGCTTTAGGCTTGAGGCAAGTCTATTTATTGTTCGGAATATATCAGCTGTGGAAAGATATATATTAGGTTTCAATTTAAATTCAATTCCAAACCTGAATTGAATGATCTTTAAACACAAACAAACAAGTAGGTTGACAACTGTCCCACCCAAAAAATAGAATAATGAATCTCATGGTGTTTGATATGAAGTTAATTACAAACTAAAATAGTCCACAACTATGATAGTTATTGGTTGAGAAAATATGATTTTGGGAAATGTTAAACACATTTGACAATAATAATCTAATATTGTCCTCAATTGTGTTGCTATCAGGTTATTGTAATGGTTCTGATATTTGATCATTTGGAATGGTATTATTGCTCATATTAGACTAGCTGAGAAAAGAAAGATTTTCTGAAATTAAATACAGTCAGTTTATTTTACTCTTTGACCTATGTAACAGGCATACTACCTTGATATTAATTAAATATTTAATTAATCACTTAATTTACTTCTTTTTTTTTCCCCTATCAGGTTATTGTAGTGGGGTCTGCTAATTGGTTATTTGTGAATATTATTACTCATATGTAATAGCTGCGAAGCACCAAAATTTTCAAGTTAAATTGTAGCCAATTTATTTTCTTGTACAACTTGTGTAATAGTTTACCTTGATGTTAATTAATTAAGTAACTGATTAATTGATTGAATAATTAATTAATTAACTTATTAGTTCAATTTTGGAAAATGGGACAATTGATGCACATATTCTATGTATAGAGGTACGGTGGTACTCATAGCTGCCAATTTAACCTCTTTTGGTCACTTCATTTCTGAAGTAGTTTGTCTTTAAGTCGGAAAACAGGTTTCTTTAAAATCAACAAGGTTGTCATAATTCAATGCTAAATTTAAAGGTTTTAGCATTGATAATATTTAATTAGTTTACTAGTTTAATATCAAAATGGGTATGTGGATGCACATTTTGTCTATTGGTATTCTACTCAATGCTCATACACTCCAAATTGAACCACTTTTTTTTCGTACTTGTGGTACCGAAGTAAATTTTGTATAAATTGGAAAATGTGTTCTTAAACTCAACAAGGGTTTCAACTTTCAACTTTCAATGCTAACATTAAGGGATGCTATTTATTGTTGATATTAATTAATTTACTAGTTTAGTTTTGAAAATGGGTATATTGCTGCACATTTTAAACCAGTTAGTACTCATACCTCCAATTTGAACCTCTGTTGGTTTAATTTTTATTACTAATGTAATTTTTTTTTTTTTCAAGTCAAGAAATGGGGTTCTTAAAATTGGGTTCAGTAAGGTTTTTTGAATTTGCTATAGCCTTGAAATGTTTTTACTGTTGGATGTTTTTGGATTCTCCAAACATAACTTTGATTATTTCCACTGAAAAGCTGCCCATTTCCTTAATAAAGTCTGCAGTTGACAGAAATCGTTTGTATTATTTGGAATATGGAGTTCAAGAATTTTTAATTTAGGGTTTAATTTGCTTAATTCTGAAAATTGTTAATCTTCTAATTCTGCAACCTATCTTGTAGGTACAAAATGTTTAGGTCCTGTAGATTGCTAGGTAGATAGGATAGTAGGTGCGCACTACTAGGCAAGTACATGCCCGTAGTACCAGTGTCGGCGGTTATTAGAAATCAGGAACAGATCCCCGGCAGTCATCAGGGCAGCTCTTAGTATTCATAACCACAGATTCCCCCCCCCCCAAAAAAGAAAACAAAAATCAAAAAACCGGTCCTAATATATAATAACCACAGTTCAAAAAATTGCAAAAAACACAAATATTTAAATAACCGCCCACGAAACCGCTGGTTTTCCCATGAAAACCATTGGTTTCTTTAAGGTTTTGAAATTAACCAGGACCCCGTGGTTCTTCCAATTCTGATTAATTCTCAACGAACGGAAAACCCGGGGATTCTCTAGTTCTGAAAGGTTTTGAAAGCCTGGATCCGGCGGTTCTTTATGAATTGAAATAACCACACAGCAATGGTTAGTTAGTAATCTACACAGGTAAAGGGATAGTTGGTTTGTCAGTAGGTAGGTAGATAGGGAGCTAGGTAGGTAGGAAAAACAGTGGCAACAGAGAAATGGCAGTCGTCTCACATAATGATGATTGCATTTTGTTGCCTTGTGTTCTCAACGGTGTAAATCCTTCTCATCAGAGTTGTCACCACCCTGCTGTCTCTCTCTCTCTCTCTCTCTCTCTACTGGGGGCTGAGAGACCCTTTCCCTCTCAGCTGGTTGTTGGTGGCCAGGTCCACCGCTCCAAATCTATGGGTTGCTCACAACGGTGGGATTCTACAGAGCGCCCTATGCAAGTCCTGTTGTAAGAAGCTCACACCGTTGTTGTGTTAATTCCTAGCATTCATGGATAAATGGTTGGTAGAGCAACAATCTCAAGATTGACACAGCCTGTTTCAATAGTTCTATTTTGGTTTTGAACTGCTCTGCCTAAATGGCATAATAATGTTTGCAGAAGTCCATGCCCCGCTGCTCTTGATGAGTTTTGTCCCTGACTCAAAAGATCCTGAGCCTGACTGGGAGAAAGATGTAAATCATCCTTTGTGGATTACAACGGGAAGTAGCAAAATCACTGGTTTTGTGGAGGAATATGCTTACCTCAAATTGGGGCTTGTTATGGGCTTACGCAATTTGGATCTGGTGCAAGGGACAAGTCTGAGGAGAAGTGACTTTCCTTTAGCTCGTTGACCACGTGACTTCCGCTGCAAGACAATACAACAATTGTGATCAGCATCTCCCGCTTAAGTTTACAAATACAAATGAGATTGAAATGTGCAAGAGGTACTTTGTCCCAACCACCCCTTGTTTTTCCCATTACAATTTTCAGAGATTTTGTAGAGTTGTACAAGCACACTACATGTATCTAAGAAAACTACCTGAATTTGAAATTCAATGTTTTAGCTCTTACAAAGTCAAAAATGGGAAAGGAGAAAAGTGGGTTTTATAAAGGTTGATGTTTCACCTTATGCTTATCAGAGTAGGCGATTTTCCAACAGAGGATTGATCTGTGATTTTCCAACAGAGGATTGATTTGTTCGAACCTCCTGATTGTTGGTTTGTGTCAACACTCCAATTGAAAGAAGGAAGACAATTGAGAGAGAGAGCAGATCAGATGACGAAAATTGTTAGTATCATCATTAGTGCAGTTGATGCAAAATTTGTGCTTCAGAACAAACTTCTAATTCATATGCGAATCTGACATGAAGTTGGTCACATTATTTGTGAGGATGTATGGAAGAGATTACACAAGTGTTGCGATTTCTGTTTTGAGTGTTGATTGTTTGCAGCATTTCAGATGTCCAATCTATGTGAAGTTCAGCACTTACAAATTCCATAATGGCTCAGAGATGGATGTAAGACCAACTCCACCACTTGTTGTTCCTGGCTTATGTAGAGTTTGCTTCTCATGCAACTTCTGCATTTTCTGCCTTTGACACTGCTGTTTCATCACCTTCTTTTCCCCCTGACCTTGTGGGTCCTTAAAGGTTTGCCGTTCTGTGTACTCACCACCAAAGCTTCTGGAACCTGACTCCTTTATCCTAGGGAAGGAGTTGCTCAATTGCCCTGCTTTTTCACTCTTGCTCCTAGCTCTGCTTCTATTCAATCGTTTCTCCTTTAGTAGGATGACTCGTGGGTGGAAGTCGTTGGACTGCTCTACCATCTCCTCCTCACTCCTAAGTCTGCTACAGCTTGCTCTCGGGGTCCCTTGGCTCTTGGTATACTCAGCCTCTTGCATCCTGGCAAAGGGATATGCAATTTCTTGTTGAGTAATGATCAAGGACTGTTGATGCTTCTGTCTAGGGCGAAGATCATGGTCATTATGTGAAGAAAACATCATTTGTCCAGTGCTTGAGTTCTCTACTGCCATACCCTTGAGCTTCATGTCTTTCAAGACACTTGTTGTGGAGAGGTGTGCAGAGTAGTTGCCAACTACTAACCTTGCAATTGATGAGTCATTGGTGTTGAGGGTCGGTGGTCTTCCCAGGAGGCTGATTTGAAGCTCAACAGGACAGTTGAGCACCATTTGAAGAGCATGGCAAATTTGACTTCTGGATCTCTCAGCCTTCAGTTTGTGATGTAGCTGCTGAAACTCCAATTGTGTGATTGCATGAGTGTCATCTGCAAAAACAAAACCGCAAACCCACACCAAAATCTCCTCTTGTATATAAAGATCCACCTTTCTGAAAATACTTTTTTTTCCTTTGAGTAAAAAGCATGGCATTGTCTTCAATGATGGAAATCACTGAAGAGGAATAGGAATTCCTGAAGAGAATGAGACTCAGACCAATCAGTAAAGAGAAGAATATTGGAAGAAAAGAATCATACCATTGGCAATGCTGATAGCAAGTAAGTTGCCATGATTCAGCAGAAACTGTTGCATTGAATCTGAATGGATCAATTGAAGGACTTGATTCCAAATGCCCTTCAATTTCTGACGGTGAAGCCTTTGGAATCCACTGGAATATACAGGCTTGGATGAATCAGACATGCACAATAATACATCATTGGTGGCTGGCATATCATCTGCTCCCACCCAATGCTTCTGCTGTTGCAGCCACCAATCTGATGATCGAGGCTTGCTCCAGTAGACATTATCCAATGGCAACTCAGCAGGGTGCACCTTGGCATCTGCTTGAATGCCCAATGGATGACTTCTGCTCGTCCTCTTCCTCCTCTTTCTCTCCATGCACATGGCAAGAGTTGGCACTGATGTGGATATAGTTGATTGTTGAGAGATGTTAAACTTCTGACTAGCTGAGAGTTGTTCATCCTTGGTTTGGAGTCCCCTTGATTGCAATGATTCTTGAGCTGTCTCCTCTTTGCCAAATCCAGCCTTGAATGAAGAAAGACGGCTTATCTGCTGGGTACTAGTGTTTGCAGAGGAGGGTAGGAAGCAGTGATCGGGTGCAAATTGCAATAGTGCAGCTGTTAACCATGTGGGTCGATCACCTGAGACTCGTAGCTGCTTTTCTGCCTCTGACAACACCTTCAGTGCTTGACGAAGCCGTTGTAGTTCTTCCTTTCTTGCTGCAATTTTACACAACCTAATCAGATGTGGTTTGTGGATGTTGAAACCCATTGGCAGCTGCTAACCCTGAAATTCTGGATGCTGGATTTCTCTGCTGACATCTTGTAAAATTGTAGCAAATCAACTTCTCCATATTTCTGGGGACACTCAATTCTCTCATAATTTCTATCTGTTGTTTTTTTTGTCTTCACAAGCACCTCTTTGTCAAGTGTAATCCTCAAAATGCCAAAAAAGACCACAAGGACTTCATAAAAGTATTGCACTTACGAAAATCTCTTTTGAAAAAACCATCTTCACGGATTTCACACTGGTGCATGTTGAAGCTTCCAGCAAGAAGGTTGGTTATGAGTGATGCCAATTGTGACACCAAGGACAAAGGATCCACGCCTAAATCCAAAACCTGCCGCATCTGTCTTACAGTGTGCACTGTATCGGCAGAGAGTGCCACATCCAGTAAATCTAATAGCTTGTTCTCTGGAATCAATCCTACCTGCAAATTGAATGGTGAAAAATAAATACACCATTGTCATCACTACTTTAGAAAACCCGTGCTAAATGAAAATACTTTAAAAGCACTAATCACCTCTTTTAGCTACTAATTGAGGAAATACTTGAACAGATACCACATTCTCTACTACTGGTATACATATATCATTAAACAATTTTGTACGCATAAAATTTGGATTAATTTGCCTCTGCTCTGCCAGACTTACAAGCTCTTGAACCATATCTGAGGAGATTGTTTTGTCCAAGAGACTGAGTTGATCCAGCAGCATCTCTGCATCACGAAGAGACCCATCTGCTCTTGATGCAATTGCTGCAAATGCATCGTTGTCAACATTCAAGCTTTCCTTGAGCGCAAGTGATTGAAGACGTTTGATTATATCAGACTCCTTCAATTTGTTGAATGAGAATCTCTGACACCTGCAGGGCTGGTTTAATTGTCATTCCACAAAGAAAGGCAAGGGGATTAGGGTTTTGTTACCCAGAAATTTTTTATTTATTTTATTATATGTAAATTTCTTTTGTAATTGCCCCAAATTAGGGAATTAACCCTAAACCCTAGACCCTAAACTCATGACAAAAGAAGGAACTTGTATCACAGTCAATAGGTAGCTGCAGGGTGTCCCTGCCACTCGCACAATCCCCACAGTGATTAGCCACCCGTTAAGAAGTACAAAATTTCTATTTTCTCCGGACAACACTTTAGCAGGTCAAAAAAAGAGTAAGAAAAAAATTTGGGTCTATAGTTGGTTGTAAATGGAGCAACCTGGTTTAGGGTTTTGGGACCCAGTGTGAACTTGATGGTTGCAGATTTCTACAATGTAGCCACAGATGTGAAGAAGAAAAACAATTAGATGCAAGGAAGAAAAACAACCAAATGTGAGGAAGCAGAAAAACAACCAAATGTGAGGAAGAAGAAAAACGACCAGATGTGTGGACGAACCAGATGCAAGGAAGAAAAACAAGAAGATGTGAGGAAGAAGACAAACAGCCAGATGTGAAGAAGAAAAACACTGGATCTGAGGAAGAAAATAACAAGATCTGAGGAAGAAAAAAACCAGCCAGATGTGAGGAACATAAACAAACCAGATGTGAGGAATAAAACACTGGATGTGACGGGAAAAACGGCATGTGAGGAAGGAAGAAAAACAGAGGATGTGCAGAAGAAAAAGAACAATCAGATGCAAGGAAGAAAAGCCTATCAGAGGATGGGAGAAGAAAGGGAAAGAAAAAGCATGAAAAGGGATGCGTTGGTGTGTGATACCTGGAAGTGACAGTCAAAGGAAGTTGATCGGATTCAGTAGTAATGAGAATGAAAACAAGATAGGCAGGAGGTTCTTCCAAGAGTGTGAGAAATGCATTCCAAATCTGACTACTCAAGAGATGGCAGCCTTCAACAATCAACACTTTGTAGCGGTGGCGGTGGTGGCAGCAGCAACAGGAATTTGGAGAAGAAGAAAAACTAGAAGGTGATGACAAGTTTCTTTGCCTCATCAGCATGGATTGCTGCAGCATATGTTGCAGATCCATGTTACTTGCAACAGCAGCATCTATTTCCTTCACATCATCAGCATCATCATCAGAAGAACAAGAGTCTTCTTCTTTATCATCATCATCATCTTTCTGACAAGCTCTGGCTGCACATTCTTGAAAAGAATTTCTTCTACAGTTTCCACATTCTTGTGATTCCACCTCTGAGGTGGCAACAACACTACAACTGATGGCAGCAGCAAAGATTCTTGCTGCTGTGGTCTTTCCAGTTCCTCTTGGCCCTGTGAAGAGATAAGCAGGTGCAATCTTGTGTTTGCGAATTGCCATAGTCAAGGATTTCACCACCATGGTGTGACCCATGAGCTCATTGAAGCTTTTGGGTCTGTATTTCTGGCTTAAAGTTCTGCACTGCGCAAGAAGTTTCTGCTCATCTTCAGAAGCTTGAGCCATTCTTGTGTGCATCATCATCATCATCTTTGGCTCCTTCAATTGCTGCAACGATGATTCACCACATCGAGCTTTCTGTTGTTTGTTTTTCATGCCATGTTTGTCTGAATGTAACAAGCTCTGGTTTGCATGTAACTGCTCTCGAGCAGCAGCATGAGACAACACAATGCCATGATTGGGTTCCGAAGGTTTCAAAGCAAACCTCATGGAACTGTTGCTGCTGCTGCTGCCATGGCCAGAGTCATCATCATCATCTTCTTTTCTCATCAAGAAGGGGAAGGGAGGACTGACTTCTGGTGAATCAGAAGAAGAGATCATTGTTGTTGAGTCTGTTGCTGCTGTTGCTACATTTTGTTGATTGTTGTATTGATCTTGCGGCGATGCGGCTGCAGAAACCAATTCTGATCCGTTCCTTGAGCTTTGCTGCTGCATTGACACTAGTGTCATCATCACCTTTCTCTTTGTTCTTCTTGCAGGTTCCTTCAGCAGTCCTGCAGGTGGATCCGTCACTGGATCAGGACCTCCTGGCTTCTTCTTCCACGCTCGCTCTCCTTCATGGAAGTTAGACTTCTTTGACACAAGCTGCTGCTGCTGCTGCCGATGATGGTGATCGTGATTCCATGGCAGTCTTCTTCCATAACCCTGTAGCAAAGGCTCCAGTTCCTTGTACACAACAAGCTTGCGTGGAAGCTCAGGTCGTTGTTGTTGTTGATGTTGTTGGTCTTCGTCGCCCCTGTTTTGTTGTGAACTTTTCTGACAAGCTCTCACTTCTTGTCGTTCTTCTGCTTCTTCTTCTCGCGAATCAATGCGAGTCTCCTTGATCTGCATTGCTGCTTCTGGTTTCCTAAGATTACTGGTGTGACGAACCGCCTTGAACCTTCTCGTTGTTGTTTTCGAACTTGATCGCTGTGTGCGGAGGAGGATTGGAACGTGACCGGAGTGGGTGTTACCTTCACGGTGTCGTGAAGACGATGGCGCACGACGCAGGCTTCTGGTCGACATTGTCTCTCTCCTCTCTGCTGGACTGAGCTCGTCGTCGTCGTCGTCCTGCTGCTGCTGCTCCTCCTCCTCCTGCTGCTCCTCTTCGGTTTGAAATCTGCTCTCACCGAGATCATTGCCCTGCAAGCCTTGATTCCTCCGGTAATTCGACAACAGACAAGCACGATTTCTGGAATTCTCGCAAACAAACTCTTTCGTGAGCTTCGAGTCTCTTGTTGCAGCAGCAGCAGCATCCGCTTGACATTCTTCTTCTTCTTCGTCTTCTTCACGTACAGAGGTAGACTTAGCTTTCTCTGTATCCATCCATTTCCTCCCACTTGCTCGATTGTGGCTGCTGCTTCTTCTTCTTGCGTCTCTGTTCTTCCCCTGAACCGGTGCCATTGAATCTCTTCTTCTTCTTCCTAATCCATCGCCCCACGATTCCTTCTGCGCCGATGAATCTCTTCTATTCCTTGATCCATTACTCCACGGTTCCTTCTGCGCCGATGAATCTCTTCTATTTCTTGATCCATTGCTCCACGATTCCTTCTTCACTGCCTTGCTCGAACAGTTCTCATCCCGAGCTCCACCGACGTCTCTTGAATCGTCACCGTCATCGAGCCCGAGTCCCCGAGACAAAAAGGAGGAGGAGGAGACCAAGGGATTAGTGGTGATGGCGACGGGGTCCTGAAAGGACTTAGCTTTCTGGAGAGCTCTAAGCTCTCTCGTGAACTGGAGATGATACACTAATCGCGGCCTCTGCACCTGGTTACGGATCCGGATCGAATTACTCAAGCGCCAAGACTCGGAATGAGAGGAAGTCGTATGATCCGTCTTGACGACTCCGAGACCACGCGACATAGTCTGATGAGGAGCTTTAATTCGAAGCCTCCTCCGCCTCATCCTCCTCCTGCTGCTGCTCATATGTAATAATGCAAAGCAAAAAACAATAAACACTCTTCAAACCTTTTTGCACAGCCTCCTCTTCCTCCTCCTTCTGCTCCTCCACCTGCTGCTGATAATAAGAATAATCCTGATACAAAGCAACAAAAAAAAAAAGCTCTCCACCTTCAGGACAAGCGTTTCTTCACCTTCTTCGACGCGACAAACAAACAAAGAAACAGACAGACATGGTTTCTTCACCGTCTTCGTCGCGACAAGGACGTTGCAAAACCAACACAACGCGAGAATAGTAGTGCGCTGCGCTTTCTCTCTCTCTCTCTCTCTCTCGCTCTCTCTGTGCGCCAGCGTTCTTTTCGCTGGCTATTCATAGCCAGAAAGCTACTTGAAAAAATTAAAAGTGCTAAAATCACCTGGTATTTGAGATTTTCAATAGCCACAATTCGATCAAATTTTAAGAAAACTCGCCAGATCTCTATGCATGGTTCAATGCTGGCTATATATCGCCAAAAAGCTACATGAAAAAATTAAAAGTGCTAAAATCATGTGGTATTTGAGATTTTTACTAGCCATAATTCGATCCAAATTTTAAGAAAACTCACCAGATCTCTATGCATGTTTCAATGCTGGTTATATATCGCCCAGAAAACTATATGAAAAAATTAAAAGTGCTAAAATCAAGTGATGTTTGAGATTTTCAATAGCCATAATTCGATCAAAATTTCAGAAAACTTGCCAGATCTCCATACATGGTTCAATGCTGGCTATATATCGCCAAAAAGCTATATGAAAAAAAATAAAATTAAAAGTGCTAAAATCAAGTGGTATTTGAGATTTTCTATAGCCATAATTCGATCAAAATTGAAGAAAAATCACCAGATTTCTTTACATGGTTCAATGCTGGCTATGTATTGCCAAAAAGCTATATGAAAAAATTCAAAGTGCTAAAATCAAGTGATGTTTGAGATTTTCAATAGCCATAATTCCATCAAAATTTCAGAAAACTTGCCAGAATTCTATATATACTGCCAAAAAGCTATATGAAAAATTAAAAGTGCTAAAATCAAGTGTTATTTGAGATTTTTCATTAGCCATAATTCGATCAAAATTTAAGAAAATCGCCAAAATTCTATACATGGTTCAAAAGATGGCTATATATTGCCAAAAAGCTATATGAAAAATTAAAAGTGCTAAAATCAAGTGGTATTTGAGGTTTTCAATAGCCATAATTCGATCCAAATTTAAGAAAAATTGCTAGATTTCTATACTTGGCTCAAGTGCCTAGCCAAACAAAAATTATAGAAAAATGTTTATATTTTTCGTACTTTCATAAATTTTAGCTTGTAGCCAAAGTTGGCTAAATCTTCTTGTGGATTGATGTCACTTTGGCTACATCCCAAAGTAGACCCCCCAAAAAAAAAAAACTACTCTCCACTTTGTTTGTCCGCAAAGTGTGTTTTTCTTTTTCAAATTTTGTGAAGAGGTAGGTCCTCGGCACAATCATCCACAAGAGGACTTAGCCAATTTTGGGTACAAGTCCCGGAGGAAAGTAGAAAAGTTTGGGAATTGTGCCATATTTCAGTGAATTATTTTGTGGTAAATTTTCGCCATTTTCAGTAAAATATTTTGAAAAAAATATTTTGTTGCAAATTCCCTTTTTTAAATCGCCAATATATATATATATATATGCCAAATTTTCCCATGACTGCCTATAACATGAAAGCTTGCTTAAGACTATTCTACTTTCATATTTTGAATATTGCCAAATTTGGCTAAATACTTTTACAGATGATTGCCACTTGAGCAACATCACAAAATTTGGGGGGAAAAACCCACTGGCTATAGTAGGACTGGCTGTCTAAATATGGCGATTTCAAATGTATTTCCTCATAATGTGACGACCTTTGGGCCATTTTTTCCAAAACATAAAGCCTTTGTATGTTTCCCACTGACTTTTTTTTTTTTTTAAAATTATTTATTTATTATTATTTTGCTGGGATGTGAAAGTTCACCAAAAACAAAACATTGCTCGACATTTTTTTTGTTTTTTGGTGATGAAGTTTCGCCATTTTGGAAAATGAATATTGTGTCACAAATTCCCTTTTTTGAAAAATAATAAAATTGCCAATTTTTCTTTTAAAACTTTGCCATAACGGCCTACAACATGAAAGGGTGCTTAATGTTTTTCTACTTTCATATTTTTAATATTTATAAATCTGGCTAAATATTCTTATGGATGATTGTCACTTGAGTGATATCAAAAAATTCCTTCCCCCATTAATATTTATAAATTTGGCTAAATATTCTTATGGATGATTGCCATTTGAGTGATATCATAAAATTCCTTTTCCCCCCCCTCCAACAAAAAACTCCACTGATCAGGCAATGCTGTATTCTTATTTATTTTTGTCAATTTTATGATGTTGCCAAAATGGCAATAATTCCATAGGAAAGATTTAACCAAATTTGGAAATAAATCAAATATGAAAATAAACAAGCAATACATGGTTCAGATCCCATTTCAATTTTGGCAAAATTATGAGCCTCTAGTCCAAATACCCTAAAACAACGCCTAAAACCAACCAAAGAACCTAAAAAATCTACCAACACTAATTAAAACTCAAGCTTCCCTTTTGAGATGAATATGAAAAAAATTCTGAAATTTTTTGGCTATAAACCAAATATGAAAATTAAAGAAAATTAAACCATCTTTTTTATATTTTTGGATATGGATTGTACAAAGAAAGAAAGAAAAGAAAGAAAGAAGACAACCATTTTAAAGATATGGATATTTTTATTTTTATTTATTTCTAATTTCTAATCTTGAAAGTCAATTCATGTTCACATTTTCAAATTCTAAATTTCTCATTTTGGCAAAACTTCACCAAATCACCAGTAAAAAAAAAAAATCAGTTGGCTTTTTCTGCTTATAATTAAGTGAGCATTTTGGGGAATGTTCACAGGTTGTTATTATTGTGAACAAAACTATCGGTGAGTTCATTTCTTGAGAACTTCATGGGAACATTTCCTATTTTAAACTGTTGATGGTTTAAACCAGTGTTGGGTGGTTTCTTTTAATTTTTAAAGAATTGTTGGCTTGGGTTCTTTGAATATTGTAAACTCAAAGAATTGTTATTTCGGTACTTTGAAAAAAAAAAACTCAATATCAAAAGAATAGTTGATTTTGATTCTTTTTTTAAAAAACTCAAAATGGAAAAATTGTTGATTTGGTTCTTTGAAAAAAAAACTCAAAATCAAAGATTCATTAATTTTGGTTTTTTGGGAAAAAAAAAACTCAAAATCAAAAAAATCGCTGATTTTGATTCTTTGAAAAAAAAAAACTCAAAATCAATGAATCATTGATTTTGGTTCATTGAAAGAAAACCTCAAAACCAAAGGATCATCAGTTTTAGTGAAAGAATTGACAATTTTTTGACCCATTCTTCAACTTTTTCAGATTGTTAGAGAACCGCAATTATATGCCAGTATTGATTCTTTGATTTTTTAAATAATCAATAGGTAAAATATATATATATACCCAGCTTGATAACCGATGGGTATTTGTCCTTCATTTTAAAAACCCACCCAACACTGGTTCAAACTTTGAACTTGTCGTAAAGGGGAGGCAAAAAACCATTACCCAAAGTGACTTCACTTATTTGTTGTTCCCAAAGCAAATGAAATAGTAGCATGAAACATGATTTTATTAATTTATTAATTTATTCATTGATTTTATTTTATTTTTCAAATCACCAGCTTTTGTGATAAGATTTCAGTCCATAACCAAGAATATAGAAGGATTATTTTCTTTTTTTTATAAATTTTGTATGTAGTATATAGCCAAATTTGACTAAATTATTTTCTGAATGATCGCCACTTTGGCTACATCACAAAATCCTTAAAAGGAACCCCGATAGGGGGACCCGGGGTTCGGGGGAGGGAGGTGGGGTGGGTGAGGTGATTTACATCTGATAACTTGGGAAAGTGATGAGCTCTTTTAATATGAACTTTTGACACATCCAACTATTACTCCACCGCAAGACTGAACTGAACTGAACTGAATTTCTGGAATAGCTTTGGTGGTGTGGTCGGATCTGGTGGGTCGGGTTTGGATCTATGCGTTTGTCACTTCCATGCATGTTTTGTTTTAACTATACAGTTTTATTTACTTATTTATTTAAAATGTGAACTTGCTTGTTTGTTTTGTTTGTTTTGTACTTTTAAAAAAAATTCTTTGTGTTGTTATTTTTGTATTCACTTTAGTTATTAATATTTTCCTCTGTACCAATAATGGCTTATTAACGATGCGTGAGTACAACACTGCAACACCGTGTGTTATGCATACTGTATTTATTTTCTTGGAATTTCTTGTTGTAAATGCAATTGCAACTAACGACATGATCAGACGGACGGCTGGCGGAGAAAGAGAGTGTCAATAATTCCCTCTGATGATTCAAAAAGCCATCAATATGGCTCATTAATCCTCGTTAATTGATTAAAAAATTTATGGATCTAAAGAATGAATCAATCAATGAACAAAGGAACGTTTCAAAGAATATGACACAAATGATGTCAATGCGAACCTTACCGGTTAAGGTAACGCTTAACGCCATTGTTGGATGCGATAGTCGATAGTCCATCTTCCTTTGGAAGTAGGTCCGCTTCTTACATATGAAAAGCTTGCTCGCACGAAGGAAAGTAAGTGGGTGTGAATGAAACTAAATAAATTACGTACACATTTTTTTAATTATTAAAAAAGCCCCATTTGTTTTCAATCATCAAACGGGGTAAAATTTAATTATTTTTTTTGCCATTTTCTTCAAATCATTAATTTATTAGTTTCCATTATTATTTTTGGCCTTGCTCTTCAAATCATCAATTAAATAAGTTTTTCTTTCTTTTCCTCTTCATAATAATTTTTTTTCTTAACAATTATTATTATTATTATTGTTATTATTTTTAGGGGTTGTCTTGTATTCATGGCAGTATTTTCATTGGGCTTAGTTAACCAATAACTGAAGATGGGATATCAGAGTTTTTAGGCAAGCAAAAGAGATAATAAGGGGTGTGTCACACTATGGCCTTGCTATTTACATGAAAAAAAAGTATCTTAAGGCAAAAGAAGAACTATGGTGAAATTAAAATATTTCACCATGCAAAAATATAATCTTTTTATAAAAAAAAAATCCTCTAAAAGAAACCAAAATCCTTCAAGATATTCACAACTCTATAACTAATCTCAAGTTTCAACAGGAGCCAAAATATCATCTTTCAGAAATCTTGGCAACAAAATAGACCTACTACGACTACTACTACTACTACCTAGGGGCCAAAATCCATTAAGCTAGTAATACTCTATAATGAGTCTAATAAACAAAACATCCTTGGCCTTGGGAGGCAAACCCAACAAAGAAGCTTCATAATGGCAAGTCAGAGGCTACTATGAAAGAATTTAATGTACTCATAATCTCAGGTGAGGTGGGTTCAGAGTTAAGATGGGGTTTTCAGTTCAGTTTAGAAATAGTTTTCCCTTATGATTTTCATTAATTAGGTCACACTAAGTTACGTGTGCTTTGATTTCTGTGCAATGTTGTGCAGACTGTCAATCCAGATAGCAATCTCCAAGAAGAGGAAATAGCCTATTGCACTTATATATATTATTAGACTCATTCTTCTTTCATTCTTCTTCTTCTTCATTTAATTACACTCTACATCGTATTGTAGACTCAAAACCTACAGGGATAGTGATACTACTAGGCTACTCATAATAGTTGAGGTTAAAAATAGTTTAAGAGCTTACCCACCAGTACTTAGTATGTGACCGTGCAAACATATTTTTCACATCCAAGTTTAGTTACTTACTTTTTTTGTAACCACACCCATAAAACTGAAACTGGGTACTGCAAAAATGTGCGAACTACTACTAATCGCAAACCACCACTCAACCACCACTCAATTATGTTTGGTCAATCAAAAACAGGGAGCAGCAGTCATATCATATTTATTACACTCTTCACTAGTAGGTGCACAGTCCCTCTTGCGCCTTTTACTAGCCTCAGCAAAGAGAGCACATATGCAGGAGCAAAACCATTTTCCTAAGATAAACCGGCATATTTGGACTTTTCTTCATCTGATTTTAATGTGCAGGGTCACATATTGAGCACCCCTGGTGGTGCTCTAACACATCTGAATGGAACCACAACCACACCATGCATCCATCCATCCATCCATTCATTCATTTCCAGCATGGTCAGGTCTGGGGCTGGGTCTGGTTCTTAAAGCCTGGCCCGGCAGTTGTAAGACTGACCACAAGACCCGTCCCAGAACGGGGCCAGTACATAAAGCCTAAGAGCATCTCCACCAGGGTACATTAAGACCTTGGCAATGGCTATTGCCATATGAACAGTTTTTGTTTGTTGGCCTTGCCTACCAAGCAAGGATATTGTGTTCAGATTCATTATAGAATATAGTAGCTTAAGGGATTTTGGCCCCTAGGTAATAATAGGTCTATTTTTATATGAGAATTTTTTGAAATATGATATTTTGGCTAGTGTTGAAACTTGAGATTAGTTATAGAGTTACGATATCTTGAAAGATTTGGTTTCTCTTAGAGGGTTTTTTTTTAAGATTAGATTTTTGCATGGTGAAATAATTTAATTTGCATAATTCTTCTTTTGACTTAAGATATTTTTTAATGTAAATGGCAAGGCCACAATGTGACACACCCCTTGTTACATAAGTAAGGGCCACTGGGTTTTTTGTTTCCACTACATAGATATTCAACAACAAAAAAAGGTCTTCAAGAAAACTACTAAACCAGTTTTGCAATCAATAGTTGTGCTCTTTATATATCTTTGTGAATCTATGTTGCTAACACCTAAAACAAACTTCCTTCATGATATGATAATTTGTGTTACATGAGACTCATTCGTTACAAGTGCATGTTTTGCATTATTACTTACTTCATGGCTCCAATAGTTTTATGGCAGGATATCACATATGACATTTAGATCTCCCATTTGAATGTTTCAATAAAGAATGAGTTTTCTCCATTTGAATTGCCAATAGGCAAGAGCTTTTAATAATTCTACTTGTTCAACACATTATTGTAAGTTTTAATTAATTATCAAATCTTCAATCTTCAATGGGTTTAACTATCATCTAGAGCCTTGGGGGAAAGGCAGGGGAGGGAACTCCCCTATTGAAACTTGAAACCGTGCCAGTATTACACCATAGTACATAGGCTGGTTAGGCATTAATTATTATTTTTGGAAGTGTTGATATTTCTGAAAAATAGGTGCCTAACATGCCAACACTCTAAATGAAGCTCTCAAGCACAATACCTTCATTATCTAATATAATGTTGAATTGTAATTTTATTTTATTTTACTGCCGAACACAACTAACAAAACATAATCAATTATTAGGCAACTTGTTGTGGAACTAGCCTAGGTACTAGGGTAATTGCAAATTTCAAGGACACAGCTTTTTGAGTGAGAAGTTCCAAATTCACACTCTAGATCTTTCAAATACTATATAAGTGAAAGATACTTTCTAAATGTGAAATTCAGTACAAGATTTTGGATGAAGATTTGGGTCTTCATCATTCTACTATTGATCAATGGCTTTGGGAGTAAGTTTTCCTTCAGATTTTATGTCCTTACGTGCATCTCCAGCTGTGCTCAGTATGTGACCTGCAAAAATATTCTGCACATCCAAGTTTAGTTATTTACCCCACTAATAAAAACTGAAACTGGGACAAGAGATAGGTCTGGAACTGCAACTAGCAAACCACCTGGATCAATCATTATGATAGGCCAATCAGAAACACTCATCAGAAGTCAGGTCATATTTTCTAGACTCTTGTCTGCTGAATTTTTTTTGAGAAAAAGATGGATCAGGCCAAGGCCAGATAATGAAAAAAGAAGCAAGCATTACTTTTGTACTTCCTTACAATAAGGACCCATTGCTGATTTAGTGTCTTGCTTTGAAACCTTAGTTAGAAAGCTAGTCCAATCTATCTACTCATCAATTAATGGGATTACAAAACCAGGTGCTGGATGCAAAGTTTACACACTCACAACTCTTTAGTAGAAATTTCAGCTAAAATCAAGCCAGCAATGATTATAGAGCAAAGCTAGAGTGACCTCGTGGGAGATCCAGCAGGTGTACTAGCCAAGGTTGGATCTCAAGTTTCATGGGACCAAAAAGATTTCTAACATGACACACTCATGAGGCATTACAAGTACACTCACAATAACCAAGTTAGGTATACTGTAAAATTAGGCCAAGATATGATTCTTCAAGTAAGAATGAGGCATTTTTTGAAATTGTGAACATAAGTAGCTTGGAAAATGGGCACCTAACAAGAATAAAACTTGAGCATATTTCATTCATATTGGATTGCATGATTGAGTTCTTCTTAATGTCACCTTGTCTTTGAGCCTTAATTTCATTCTTTTATCCCTAGTTTCTCCTTAAATGAGGGTTATCTATAAAGTGGGCAAACTTTGAAAAAAAAATCATCAATACCCAGGATGAACTTCACAATATTTAAAGGCCCAGGCAAAAACAAAAGATAAAAATCGAAATGTGGAATAATTTTCAGAATTCAAATATCAAGTTCTAAATTTAAATAATAAAATTTTCTCAAACTCAAATATCAATTTTCAGAATAGAAATATCAATTTTTAGATTCTAATATCATATTTTAATTCGAATATAAATTTTTAAGAATGCAAAGAACAATTTGCGGATTGAAATAACAATTTTTAGCTTCAAAAATAATAATAATTATATAATGATTTATATAATTGAAAATCAGTTTTTTATATTGAAATTATAATTTTCAGAATTGAAATATGAACTTTCATATTCAACTAGAAATATTCAAAATTAAAGTATAAATTTTCCATTTCAAAATAACAATTTTGAAAATTGAAATATGAATTGATTTCAAGTTCATGTATCGTGTTTGAAACTCTAATTGAAGTTTTAAGAAAATTGGGTGTAATGGGTATGAATCACATATTCCATTGCATCTTGCATTGTGATCATTGTATTTTTTTGTCATGGAACAGGGGTGTCAGACTATACTTGATGTTTCAAGGACAAAGAAAGGTGAGAAGGTTGTTGAGAATATCAAAACCAAAATAAAGGTTTTGTTTTTTTGTAAAACAATATTGCCAAATGGAAAAAATTCACCACAAAAATCACGTTGATAAAACGCTTAATATGTCACAACATATAATTAATCTACCCATAATTAATGTATAATGTACTCTTAATAAACTCTTTAAATATACCTTTAATGCAACCCTAATACATCATAGAAATGCACTTCAAATTTAGTTATAATACATTTTGGTGTATGTCAAAGGGCATGTATATGGCATATGGTTGCAAGTAATTTGATCCCAAATGCAACTAATGGAACATATGAGCCTATTCTTGGATGAAAACAATCCAAAAAGTTGTCCAAACAAAAAGATGAATATGTCAATAATTGCATGGTAATTGCAACATAATCACATTTCACCATGTAAAGTGTGAACATTGATAATTAGTTGCAAAAAAAAATCAAATATAGTCACAACCAACACATAGTTGCATGTAATCGCAAAAAGAATGGTTACATATAATAAATTTTCTTCTAGTGTAGTAAAATAAATAATAAATCTTGGTAATTTAAATATTCTAAGAAATATATATAATGAAAAAAATTAGCATTGATTTTTTTTCTCATACACCAAATGAATAACATGGGAAAACAAATTTAAAATTATTTTTGGGGTCTTTTGGTGTGGATCATGAACATTCATAATAAAAAACTTGTCCATGATACTTAAAATAAACTAGGGGAAAAACATACATTCTAATTTACATAATTATACAAGAATTTAATATTGTAAATATCTATAATTTAGAGGTAAATATGCACTTCAGAATTTGCAAGCATGAACATTTTGACCTAATTAGTAACCCATTCAAATATAAATATGAAGTATTAAATTGTATGTGTTTCAATATATATTAATAAATACAATATGCAACATTTGAATAATGATTTAAATAAGTTCAAGGTGTATAGATGTGAAAAAACTCATTAAACTATTCAAATATAATTATAATAAATATGAGTTATGTGTATTAATTTTAACATATTAAAAGTGTATGGTTCAACTCATGTACACATGTCAACAATTGAAAAAATGTGGAAAAAATCACTAACGTAATGTTAATCTCAAGTTTTAAGTTATTACATGTGTTTTAACAAATTATTGTAATGGTAAAATGCAACCCATGAACAATGGTTTCAACATGTTAAAAATGGATGGTCCAATTCATGTACCATGTTGACAATTGAAAAGATGTCAAAAAAACCATTAACCATTATAATGCATTGTGTAAATAAAGTTAAAGGCTACCTCAATTTACACATCAACAATTTGAAATAATAATAAATAAATAAAAAGGTTCAAATTATGCTCATAAGTGAAATGTAGTGAATGTTATAAATATACACAATATTGACCATTAACTAATGCAACAAGTCATTTGCAAAATTTAACTCTAGTTATCCATTTATGGTTGATGAAAGTGATGTTATTTGCATAAGCATGTTTAGCTGAACAATTCTCATGAACAAAATAATTTTCTTTTTATGACATGTATCAAATGTCATTAAAATGTAATCAAATAAAGAAGCAGTTGAAATGTGTGAAGGTGAAAAATGACAAGATTTCTTCTTGTGATGGTTTAAAGCATTTTTAATCCATCATAAAATGAAAATAATGCAAAATTCATGGATTAAAAACCTCTACTTGTCACTTATGAAATTAATTGTGTGGTTAGATTTAATGTTGTTAATGTAAACATAAATAATAATATAACACACCATGTAAAATCATTTACATTTTCACACTCAAGTTTTACACTTAAAACTTTTTCCTAGGCATAGTTTGGGCTTTACATTTGCATGGCATGCATAAATAAATTTATTAAATACACTCACGTGATCTTGTGTATTTTTTTCTTCCTATAAGATCGTGCAAGTGTAAATTATCATATAATACCTTTATTTTTATTTTTAAAACCATAATCTTAATGACATTAGGAGATGAAATGCCTTATTCTATTACAAACTTTTATCTTTTGTTGAAGAATGAATGACTTAACACAATGCACAATACCGTCTACATATGCATATTGCATTTTCTTTTTTGTTTTATCTTTTCACATGATTCAAGATGATAACTATGGAACCGTGTTGAACAAAGGAAAAAGGAAACAAAAGGGTGAAAGGAGGAGGGAAAAGGGACTAGGTGTGAAGGAATTATATTTTGCAAAGACTTCTATGTTGTGATCATACAACAATGGATAGGTCCTACTTTAACAACATGGGGTTTTGGAAGGTGTGGTGATGACTAAGTTAAACATCAATCAAGGTTTTAAAATAATCATGGGGAAGTCATTTTTTGTATATTTTATAAATCATGTGATATAACAAAGTTTTTTTGGTGTGCTTTTTTAATATTTATATTTAATTATATTATTTAAATCAATTTTAAGCACCGTATTTACATTTAAATTATTTTTATTTTTATTTTAAAAAACTAGTTGCACCTTTCCTTTGGTACATTATTTTAAAAAATGAAAAAAAATTCCCCAAGCAAATCATATATGGGGAGATGTCAAACCCTAATGTGCCAAATTGATTACATTTAACATATCAATAACTTTATGTTAACAAAAGTATAATATTTCAATCTAGTCATTGAATTGTCACCAATTGAAACAATTTTGATTGTTGTTGCACCTTAATTGAACATTTGCCTCTTCAATACTTGTTGTGTCTTTTTCTTTTTCTTTTTTTTGTAAAAGTGGTTATCATCTTCAACTAATTCACATTTCACTAATTTTGTATTCATCAAATTTCATGAACATAATCCAACCTTTGTTTTTATTAATCGTGGTCAAATTACATATTAAGATCCATAGGCACAAAAGATGGTAAAATGTTATACCATATTGGATATGGTGGATAAGGTACAACCTTAGGTTGTCTTGCGATGAGTGGTGTAATAGGTTGTTGCCAACCTAGTTGTTGACTAATTGGTGTTGAGCTATTAACCAAACCCGGTTGTGGTCAAAGTTGTTGCATAGGTACACCAACATGTGTTGACAATGTGTTTGGTACAATAGGATGTAAAGAAGTTGTGAGCTCTTCTTTCATCAACAATTTTAGTTTATCATCCACAAAGGGACAATCTTTGAAGTCATGTGCAACTTGTTGACAATATGCACATAATGATGCAATTTCAACAACGGGATGTATGCTTGGAACCAATAGACTTCATTGAACATGTGATCGTTCAATAATTCCCATAACCTGTACATTTGGCCAAACATTTTAGTCGATTATATTGAATCACATGGTCAATTACAAATCCCAAAATTGTACAAAAATTGCCTTGTGACAGCATTTTATGGACAATGTAGTGTGCTTTCACCCTACAACTGCTTCCAATGGTTCCACATGCAGTTGAAAATTGGATCGATGTGGAGCTCTTCATTCAAATTTATGTAGTTGTTGGACAATCGGTTTAGAAGTTGGTTGTGTTCTAGACAACTTTAAATTTGTTGTGGTTGGATTTTAAATGGGAACTGGTTTATAAATATAGTACCTAACAACAAATGTTGATCGTGATGGTACAATAGCTTTGGAAATGTAATACTCAAGTGTTGTAGATTACCACCTTTGTCCTACAAAAGTTATTTCATTAGCATGTTGAATAGGTGCAGTGTGATACCCTCCCAGTTGTGCATTTGACCTTAATTTTTAAGACGAATGCTAAGGTATTAAAAAGTTATTAATTGAAGGTACTTGTGGTTCCCTCCATTCCTTTTATTATGTTGATATTTGATGAAGAGGTATCATTGTTATCACTGGCTATTGAAGCTCAATGTTGGGAACATCAACCAGTTGAATCCCCTTGAATTGAAAATGTTATTGTTTTTATGGTAGTACTATTTCGGGCACAAATTGTTATGGTGCAACCATTTGTCGTGACATGTAGTGTCATGACGTATGATGTTGTAAAGGTTTAAATCCGTAGTAAACTTTACTAAACAAAAAGACTAAAACCAATCAAAGGTATAAACTAATCAACCAAAAATAGATGCATGCACATATATATATACAATGCACAAGAGGAGGCTGAGATGAAATTTTCATGTATATTGAATGAATGAAAGAATTGAATTGCAAAAAAAGAAAAACATGTAATGTATGTAGACGGTGGCCATGCAATGGCCGCCGTGAGCATCTAAAAATCCTATCTGATTATGGAGGAAATTTTCTTGATAAATGAATTCTAGAAAAAATAAAGGAAAAAAGAAGGGTTTGGCCTTTTATACAACCGCCAACAAACTAAAACCCTAAATACCTAATAATGTACGGTCACCTAAGACCATACATTAACTTTAAAAGTGCACATGGGCATGCCCGTAACTTGCCATCATGTACGAGGCCATGTACGAGCATGACAGCTATCATGGCATGTAATGTCGTGACATATGTTGTCGTAAGGGTGTAAATCCGTAGTAAACTCTACTAAACAAAAAGACTAAAGCCATTCAAAGGTATAAACTAATCAACAAGAAGAGATGCACGCACACATATATATATACAATGCACAAGAAGAGGCTGAGATGAAATTCTCATGTATCTCCCCCCAAACCTGAGTCAAGAAAAGTGTGGCATGGTCTAAGTAGGAATCAAGGTGCTGTAGGAGAACATGATGAACAGTACCAATTGTTGGTGGGAACTTGAATGTGCTCTGCCTTGAAGCAGAAGAGATGGTATCCATCATTACAAGTATCGCAAAGCTACATCTAATCAACATCGTCTGTCTTCTGACATACCTGACATGGATAATCAAGTGAAGGAATCCAAATTGACATGATGATAGTAGGATCCAAGTTCGGCAGGTGACAAGGCGCATAATTTTTGGAATGATCTCGAAATGTGTGTTCGTCAACTCCTTGCAACTCCAACACACCTGAAGGCCTGATCACCTTAATCCTCAAGATAGTGCGACCGGAAGAAGTGTCTAAAGTATCATTGGGTTGCCGCTGGAGATACACAAAATCACCAACATCAAATTGTCTCACCTTAGGTTTATAACTGCCACCTCGTGTGTGTGCATACCATAAAGTGTCTCAATGTTATGCAATGGACAGGTTCTCCATGGCCATGGGCATAACCCTCCTGAATAGAGCAGCCCTTTCTGCAATGACCCGAGCCCAAGTGGCTGGGGAATCCAAGTCCACAACTTGGTCCATTTGAGCAGCAATGGAAGAGGGTGGAATGGGATGTCTCCCAAAAAGTAATAAGTAAGGAGAGAAATGAAACAAAAAGGCGTGTGTGGACATCCTGTAACCCATGGCAATGTAAGGGAGGGCTAGGTCCCAATCTTCTTTGTTCTTAATGAGGCAAATCTTTCGAAATCCTTCTTGCACGTTTAAACCATCCTCTCTGCAAGGCCATCAGCTTGGGGATGATCTCTTGAAATCTAACAATGGTCAATGAGAGCATGGTCAAGTAGGTCTTGGAATTCTCCCATGAATTATAATCCTTGATTAATAAGGCACTCAGCGCAAGCCCCAAACCTACTTAGAACCTGTTGTAAAAAAGCCTGGCTGGTGCTGTGTGATGACTTGTCCGGTAGCATAACAAGCTCAACCCACTTTGAAAAATGTTCAATCATAATCATGATGTAAACATTACCCCTGGAGGTTTGTGATAATTCTCCAGTTAAATCACATGACTAATGATAGAACATGCCCTGAATAGGGAGTGGAGAAAGCGTGAGCTGTCAAGAGGAGAAATAAGTTCTCACTCTATCACATTGTTCACATCTAGTAATGATGTCTCGGACTTGAGCATACATACCTCTCCAATGGTAATGAGGAGCGAAAAGGCTATAAATACACTTAACTCCAAAGTGTCCAAGCTCCGGGTGTACCTTTTGAATAAGACCAGGGCATTCATGTGGTGGTGGAACCATTCTGTCACCTTGTGGTAAGCATTGGACGAAGTGATTGTCCCTCCATGAGTATCGTTTGGATCGTTGTTATATGTGATTTCGCTAACTTGATGTAACTTGGGGAAGGTATTCCCCATGTTGAAGAAACCTCAAAGTGTCCAAGTCCTCCCATATATCCATAATGGGATGTTCAACTAGGTTACATTGTAATAATGCAAGATAACTAAATGCATCATATACATGTATTGCTGGAATTTGGTCAAAATCTTGCCTGACTTCTGAAAAATCTTTAGAGGTAGTGAGGGGTCTTCGCAACATGGTATCTGCATTCTGATGTGTAATATTAGGTCGGTGAATAACCTTGAACTCATACTCTTGAAGTATAAGTGCCCAACGAGCTAATTTACCAGTAAACTTATCGTTGGTCATCAACCATTTGATAGGTTGGTGGTTGATATACAAAGTGAATTGGTGCCATAAAGATAGGGCCTGAAATGTATGACAGCCCATACAACAACAAGGCACTCCCCCTTGTATGAAGAGTAGTTACTCTCAGCCTTGTTGTTACTTCGGGATGCATAGGCGATAACATATTCCTTGCCTTCCTCATTAAGTTGGCTAAGAATAGCTCCAATACCAAGAGCACTCCAGTTAATGTGTAGAATGAAGACCTTGTTGAAATCAAGTCTTCTCAGAATGGGGAACTCTGAAAGCTTTTGCTTGAGTGTGTTGAAAGCTTCATGAGCCTCATCACTCCATGTCTAAGCAACATCCTTCTTTAACAATGCATAGAGAGGATGAGTAATAATACTGAAGTCTTGGACATAAATTCTGTAATAATTACATAGTCCGATGAAGCTCCTCAACGTGTGAACATCAATAGGATTGGGCATCTCCAAAATGGCTACTACTTTGGCCCAATGAGCCATAATACATTTGGCAAAATTTTGTGTCTAAGGTAGACTACTGAGGTGACAACAAACCCACACTTTTTAGGATGGATCTTCATATTGACTTTGTGGAGCCTCTTGAATAACTCCTCGAGATGAGCCAAGTGCTGCAGGAGTCCCTTGTTATACACTAGGACGTCATCTATGTAGCACTTCAAGAATCTGCCCCTTCGAAAACTTGGTCCATGATTTATTGAAACAAGACAGGTGCATTCTTCAATCCAAAAGGCATCACAAGCCATTCCCACAACTTGTTGCTTCCATGGAATGTCGTTTTCTTGCATTCCTTCGCAGCAAGCACAATTTGGTTGAAGCCTTGCTTCAGATCCACAATTGTGAAGATGTTTGAATCTCCAATGCTATCAAACAATTCTTTAGGGATGGGCATGGGGTACTTGTCCTGAGGTGTAACTAGGTTCAAAGGCCTATAATCCCCGCACATCCTTTTCTCAGTCCATAATCTAACTAAATCCTTATTTGCTAGCATTCCTATAGCGGCTACGAAATCAAAACTTGATGCTTGAATGAGACCACCTCATGGAGCTCTTTGCATCCTTCATCTACCAATTCCCACTCATGTTTGCTCAACCTATGCTTCCTCCGATAGACATGTGTCTCATCTATAAGGTCTATAGAGAACTGCATGGTCTTACACCTACTTAAGTCTTTCATTGAAAATGCAAACATATTCTCGTACTTAATTAGCAAGTATGTGACCTGGTCTCTTTCTTTCTTGGTGAGTTGGTTCCCCATAACGAAAGGGTAGTTGGAAACACATGGAATGGAATTGGAAAATGTGTTTGAAGAACCTGGTGTATTGGGTTCTCCACTATCTAACTAAGCAAATTCGTAGAAGATTGTAATTGTTTCTTCAGAAGTTGATGTACCTCCAAGTGTATTAGACACAACTTGAGTCAAATTACATGGTACCTCCTCCCCCCCAACACGAAGAGTGAAATGTAGAGTGTTGAAGATAGGTATGTGTACTTGGTCGAGGTGCCATGTGATCGCATCGTCAGAACTGTAAGCTGATTGAATAAGTGTTAATGTTATGTACATTTGAAAGAGTACACAGGTTACCAACAACCATGTAAGGGAATTTAGGTCCATGCCTCTCCCTAGTAGAGCATTACGCTCTAATCTAGTCACCTTAGTGTGACTAGTAATGCCAGCTTGGAACCCCAAAGCCCTTTCTTTTTCTTCTAGGCTTGGTTCATCCCAAGTGGCTAAAGCATGACAATACACCAGGCCTGGTCCATCTCCTTGAAAGGCATGTGCTCCTGGGAAGGAGACAAAGGTGGGCCAAGCACCTCTTGGTTTTCCTATTATGTTTGCATGAAACCAAGGAGGTTTATCTTGCCTTATAACTGGTTGGCAAAAGTTCTAATCATCCAATATGTGAAAACTTGCAGGTTGGGGTCTCTGAATCCTTGACACTCCCAACCTGAAATGATAAGGTCGACGGGGCCAAGTAATTCCATATGCTTCTTTTGAATTAATTGTATGTCAGAGGGAAAAAACGTGAAACTAACCTTCCATGCGGTGGTTATAAACTGTTGTGGAAATCTGGTTCTGAATTCCCTCATTCTCGATGCTGCCACTTGCCTTATAATAGGATCAATGTCTATGTAGAAATACCTCCAAACCACCATCTCTGACTATAGTAGGGTTTCGAGACCTGTACCAATACCACCAAAAAGCTCTAGTAATGTAATCCCTTCCTTAGGTGTGTCCAGGTGATTAGCTGACGAAGTAATGGTTTAATCGGTTCGCCATGGCTCTGCATGTTCTCAAAACTAGACAAAGCTTTGACCAAGGGCTTGTGAGCTACTTTGAACCTCTGTAAAACCTCTGGTCCGTGTTAAATGTCACTAAGAACCGCCCTCAAGCTTTCAATAGCTTGAGCATAAATTATCTCCTTTTCATCTCCTTCTATCCATTTGTGGTTAGCTTGTTGGATGTAGGAAATGGTGTGTGCTTCCTTGAGCATACAATGATGAGCCATAGGTCTATGGTTCCCATGTAAATCAAGGGGTATGTATCCCAGGTGGTGGCCATCAATCTCCCAATCCACTCGGTAATACGCATGCTCGAACCAGTTGTTAATTGTGAAACCTGGTGGAAACAAGGCTTCTTGCCCAATGAACACATCATAACTGGTGGGATTGGTTATTAAACATCTGACCTGTAAGCAAAGCTCCTGATCTGTACCTTCATTGAAGTTAAATGCAATCAAATCTAAGCTTTCGCCAAGTACCTCTTCTATGCTCCCACTAGCGGTGCGAATCTGCCACATAGATTTTTGTACTTTGGAGTCAAACATGCCCATCTTCTTGGCGAATTGAACTCCAAGAATCACTGGTTGGGAACCTATATCAAGAAGTGCCACTCTGGGTGTATGTCCTCCCACTTGGATTGTTGATCCAGTATTCTTAACAATGGCAACTTCGGTGGCGATGGAAGTTCTTTCACTAAGCACCACTTTCGGAAATGAGTGAGAGACCTTGTGGAGAGAATGGTTATCCACAACACTTTTGTTGAGTAACAAATCCACAAGTGAGGTGTTTTTAATTCCCTTCTGATATGTGAATGTAGAATTAGAGGTAGGAAAGCCCACTAGTTTAACCATGCTAGAACTAGTGACCAGATTATGAACACCATCTGCAACACATGAACCAATCGAATGTCTCTCCAAAATGTTGGATGGGACCTTTGTAGCATGTGGATCATGGATTGGTAGAAGACCCGATGTAGTGTTTAGGGTATCTTCTAGTATTACAATTATGTCCTTGGTGCTTAGTTTCAAATCTTGAAAACCAAACAATGGTGTATTCACAAGCTTTTGTGCCACTTCATGCATTTGAAGTTGGCATTCCATAAGCTGATAAGTGGAAAATTGTGTGTTTTCCTGATATACATGTACTCTTGGGACATAGGAATTTGATGCCCTAATAGCTTATGGTGTAGTAGTCTCCTCCCCCCTCGCCAACAAGGTGCGTTCTTCTTCCGTGTTAAGAGGACGAAAAGATTATGGCATGACTGTTTGAGCTCCTCTAGCCCTAGTAATAGGATTTGAACCAGATGCGAGTCCATCAGTCTGAATTACCTACCTAGTGGCAGAAACTCTGGGTGCCACATTAGCCTCTTGTGCCACGACATAAGAAGGGCAAAAAAAAGTAGCAAATTTTGGTGTGAGATTAAAATTCTATGCAGTGGAGAGAACATACTCCCCAACCATGGCATCGTGTGGAAGGCCATAAAACGACCTAAGAGGTCCCTCTCGTGATCCTGAACCTTGTACATGTTAGGCATGATTAGCTGGTTGGGAGGACTTGCCTTTTAGATTAGCAAGTTGGGCCTTCAATGATTCAAATTCATTTTGTAGAATTTAAACTTGAATTGCATGGGCTTGAAGCACCTCCTTCTTGTTAGCATTGTGCTCCTTCTTCTTAGCATTCTTATTGGAATTACCCTTGGTGGGCAAAGCCTGAGTGCAGGGCTGATGTCGCAACTCCACTTTGAAGGAAGTGTGAGGTCGCCACTCACACTCCCGAAAATGGGACTTGAGAGTTCTCTAGGATTCTCAAAAACTCAGAACGCGATTGCAGGGGTCAAAACACCTTGCAATGAAGTGTTCATTATACCGTTGGAAAAGTCTTGAAGTTTAGATGTCCAAAATGGCCTCGCATGAGCCATTTGGACATTTGTAGCACAAGTTATGGTTAAATGAAGGGCCGGGAGCCAAATTAGTAGTTTGACTCCCGACCACTAAAAGTCGGGAATCGACCCGATCCCAGTGTGTGCAGGTAAAGTGTGACACACCATTAGAAAGCTCTCAAGGAGGGCTACAAGTTTGCTTGAAACCTTGTCCCAATCGGAGGTCGGAGCGAGAAGTTATGAACGCCCAAAGTCTCGAGAGTCCAAATCAGGACAGTTTTGGGACTCCACTTTGGGAGTCTCGAAAAAAAGTGCCATTCGGATGTAAGTGCGGTAGAGAGGCACAAAGAATACTATATGGGGGAAGGTGGTGGCTTCCCCTGAGTCCGGGCCATGGTGAGTCAAGTGAGTCCAGAGTTGCCCGTGGCTTGTCCTAGCACCAAGAGTGTTCCAGAATGAGAACTAAGCAACTTGTTAGTTAGTTTGATGCAGGTTCGAGTAACTAAATAGTTTGTCCCTCTTCCTAGTCTAATGCTGGAGCTTTTAGCACACCCTTCTTACCCCCTTTAGAGTTGGAAGCTGGGACCGTGCTCCGAATCCCTCGCAATTCCGCAACTTGAGTAACTTAACCTCAACTTGGGGCTAACTAGAGACTTGGGAGCACGTCAGTTGAGGTGCCTTGGCTTTTGGTTGAGGGACAGCGGAAGATGCTAGCAAATTTTGTCGTGGTAATCGGAGTTGCTTCCGTTCCAGGACCTTAACAAAATAGATAACTTCTTGATGTCCCTCTTTCCCACAATAATCACGAAAGAGATCCTCGGAAGGAATGTTGCACTCATTAGCTTTATGGGCAGGATTACCACAGTAGTTGCAAGAAGGTAGGATGGGTGTAACTGAGTACATCGCTTTAGCCCTTGAAGAAGAATGTGATGATCTAGTTAGCGTAGCTAGTGTAAGCTAAGGCCTTGAATGTGATGGAGGCCTCATAGTGTGCATGAGCTAATTCCAGCTTTTCGGAAATGTTGTACACATCCAACAAAGTGTACGAGTCTCCAAATTCTACAAAAACATGTTGCAAAACCTACGCATGGAGTGTTGGAGTACCTTCCAACAAACAAAGATACCAGTGGGCAACTTCCAAGTCTGTGATGCTCTGGGTATCCTCTTTGAGTTTGAGAAGCCTCCTATAGAGCATCTTGAGGGTTTCATCCTTCTACCGAGAGAAGGTGGCGAGCTGCAGAATTTTTTCAGAACTTTTGACTAGAAATTCCAGCTCAAGAACTTGAAAGAATTCCCCCACTGGATCAGCACAAGTTGGCGCATCGGTGGTGGGAGGAATGTTTGCGGTAGCAGCAATGA
>Ga0116231_10001529_pt1 | contig 47347 bp, 32 predicted proteins | sample S1TSphgellanicum_2_FD_89695 | JGI IMG/M metagenome (GOLD analysis project Ga0116231, IMG submission 89695) | Host-associated microbial communities from peat moss isolated from Minnesota, USA - S1T2_Fd - Sphagnum magellanicum MG | ecosystem: Host-associated > Plants > Peat moss > Unclassified...
GCAAACAAACAAATAGAAAAGAAAATGAGACAAGTTAGGGGGGGTTGGGGGGAGGGGGGAATGGGGATTTTATGTGAGGGAATTGAAATAATTAAATATTACTCCATTTTCAAATTCTTAGTTTCTCTCATAAAAAAATACACACACACTTGGTGAAGTTGGAAACTGTTGGGCATTTCATTTTCCACACGTGCTTTCCAAACTGGGACTGGCATTCATTTATAATGAAGTTATTATGAATGCCCAATTCCATTCCATCATGGCTGTAGAATGGATGAATGAATGATGATGATGATGATTTGCAACAAAAGAAATTGCGCCAAATTTGGTGCAAATTTAATTACTTGGGGGAGTGGATTCGAATGAAGGAGTGCCAGGAAATTACTGTTGATTGTCGGGAAGGAAACATAGCAGGAGATTTTGCTTGATCAACAAAAGTTGTGTAGTTTTGTTGTGGGTGGGAGAATTTTTTGGTGGTGGTGGAAGCCAAAGGAAGTTCAAGGATTGATGATGATGATGATGATGACAATGAGGAGGAGGAGGAGGAGGAGGAGGAAAATGTCGTGGTGGTTGATGATGGTATTGGTGATGATCCAGATTTTTAGTTTTGCAAGCTGCTCTTGATTCACATATATTTGCAACAACAACAAAAAAATCTGCAATTTTTTTAATTTTTTTTTCTGAGGAGATAGATGGGTTTGTATGTGAGCAAGAGTAGTGGTGATGGTGTTGGTGGTGGAAGAAGAAGCAGAATGAGAAGAGGAGGAGGAGAGAATGTGAAGATCCACATTTGTAGTTTTGCAAGCTGCTCTTAATGCACATATGTTTGCAACGCCAAAAAAAATCTGCAAAATTTGGTTCTTTTTTCTGAGGAGATAGAGGGGTTTGTATGTGAGCAAGAGTAGTAGTGGTGGTGGTGTTGGTGGTGGAAGAAGAAGCAGAATGACAAGAGGAGGAGAAGATATGATGATCCACATTTTGTAGTTTTGCAAGCTGCTCTTGATACACATATGCTTGCAAACAACTGAAAGAAAAGATCTGCAAAATTGGTGTTTTTCTCTGGGGAGATAGATGGGTTTGTGTGTGAGCAAGAGTAGTGTTGGTGGTGATGGGGGTGGTAGAAGAATGAGAAGAGGAGGAGCACGTTTCTTGGAAACACCAAATACTGATCCTCCTTCTTTCAGTGTCTTTCTCAACAACTGTTCTGCTGCTTCTCTCTCTTCTTCTTCTTCGTCGTCTTCGCCACTCACCCCGAGAGATTACCCCCCGCCTGCTCGCAATCGCCGTACTGAGGCGAGCGTGGAAGTGGCATCGAACAAGCTGGTGTTGCTTCAGGGGGTGAGGAAGATTGATGATGATTGGTCGTTTGTTCCTCCACATTTTGCAATTGCAGAGCGGAGGAGGAGGAGGAGGGGTAGTAGCCGGGAAACTTCCTCCCTCAGACGGACTTCCCTTCTCGAGGAATCCAGAAGCAAGGAGGTGGAAGTGCATGCAATGACACCCAACCTCAAGAGCACCACCCAGCTTGATCATCAGGTATGGTGAATGAATGCTGCAGTTGGGGAGTTCTCTCTCTCTGCCTGCAACTCCCAAAAGCTTCCACTGCCAAGACACTCTCGTTCTTATACAAAGCAGAGTTGTACATCTTATGAGCATCAGCATCATGACAAAATTGTTGTTCTTCTCTTAGGAATGACTCTCTCTCTCTCTCTCTCACTCACTCATGGGTCCTACAGGGGAAGAAGAAGATGGGTGTGGAGAAAGAGCTGCGCATCAAGGGGTCACCTCTGAAACAACTGAATTCCAATCTGTTGTACTCTGTGCCTGGTTTCCCGCTTATAAAAATGCCAGTTCAAGCAGTTGCTGACAATGGTAAGAGCATCTCCAGCAATACTAAGTATGTGACCCTGCAAATTAAAATCTGATGAAGAAAAGTCAAAACATGCAGGTTTTTGGTTCAGCAAAATGGTTTTGGCCCAGCATTTTTGCACAGTTTGCTGCTGAGGCTGGTAGAATGCACAGCAAAGTCTAATGTGGCCTGCCAGAGAAGAAGAGTGCAATAAATAGGATCTGATTGCTGCTCCCTGTTTCTGATTGGCCAACCATAATGATCGGTCCAGGTGCTTTGCTATTTGCAGTAGTCTCCCACCTATTTATTTGCAGTCCCGGTTTTAGTTTTATGCGTGCGGTTGGAAAAAATGAAGTAAATGACTAACCTTGGATGTGAGAACTATTTTTGCAGGTTCACATACTGAGCACCACTGGAGATGGTCTAACAACTCTAGAGCAGCCATGGATAGGACCTCCTTGGGTCTTGCTAATAGCACTCACCTGATGAAGTTTGCTTCAGATCAAAACTCCACAACAGCAGCTGATAGTCTAAAACTCACGAAGAGTTTTCAGGCCATTCTGTATGAAGAATACCATCCTCAAACAGATTTGTGTCAAATGCACAACTCTGATGCACCACAAGAAAACAAGAACTGTGCAGATAGGAAGGAATCAGTGCAATTCTCATCACCAGTGACCACCATGGTGCAAATGAATCCAGTAATCCCTCCTGTCTCTGGGTGTGCTCCAGCATCTTCTGTTATGATCAAAGATCATGTCACATGCCCATCATTAGGTGCAGCTTCTTTGGAAGATTCAGTGTTGTGCATTGCATTGCTTGCTGCTGAGCAGATTGAGGCAACCTCAAGGTGCAGCTGTGTAGTCAGAGGAAAGGTTTCAGAGGAGGTTTCAAAGGCTAGCCACAGTGAAGAAGGTGCAGAGGAGGTCAGTCCACATGTGAAGTCCAGAAAAATTCTTACACAACTGGATGATTGTTGTGTGGAAGATGAACAAAAGAAGAACACGATTGTCAACCACCACCACCACAACTCCAGAGCAGGGCTTGACTATTCTCTAAGTGAAGTTCAGGATTTTGATGACCTTACTGGAGACCGGGTGACATTCATAGAGATAGTGTTGAATGCAGAATTGGGGGGAGTTGTTACAGAGATGACCACAGTTTGTTCCAACAGATCTGCAGCAGAGAAGCCTAATCAGCAAGAAGGAGCTAGTCTACTGTCTGAAGAGGTGAAGCCAAGAAAGATTCAGGGCAAAGACATGGATCTTGGTTTAGGCTCAGACACAATTTCCACACTAGAGGTGGGGGAAGATTGTCACCGGCAAGCACAAACTCATGTCATGCAGCTGGAGAATGGGGATGAGGACACTCACGGGAGTGCAGCAGTGAGGAATAAGATTCTCCCAAATTCAAGAGAAATCTGCATTCAGGGATTTGATGCTCATGACAACTTGCAGCTTGAAGGAGAAAGTGCTGTCAAGCCTCTGCAAGACTCCTTTGCCGAGAAGCAATGTCAAGTCCCCATTGAGCAACACCCCACATTGCAAATTCCTGAGAAAAAGGAAACTTCACCATCTGAAATTCAACTCTTAGGTATTTCTGTGGAGTCAATGCCACAACATAATTTGCCTCTATTGCAGATTCAAGAGGTGCCAACATTGGCCTATGCTCCTGAGTGCTTTACTAGTTTGGCAATTTCAGATGCTCAGGAACTAGAACATGATAGACATCTTTCCTCAAAGGATGTTACAGATGTATATGGAGGTTCCAGCAGAGAGGGTGAGGTCGCTGCCAAGATCAAGGTTGGCAATCATTCTCCAGTGTTACAGAAACTTGTTGAGACTGCTGACACTACTCAACTGGATTTGGCTGTTCCAGTGTTGTCATGCACATGTTCAGATAGAGCAGAGGATGTCAATGAATTCCCTGAAGCAGACAAGCTCTCTGAGTGTGTACTAGCTTCCTTCACCAAGACTTGTCCTCCTGAAAGTGACAATGCAGGTTCTTCAGCAGATTTAGAAGCAGATAATATGAGCCAGTGCCCTGCTGGAGTTCATGCATTACAAGCCTTTGTTGAACAGATGATCACAAGCAAAGATAAGAGTTACACCCAAATGGACTGTGTGACATCCCTCCATCTTCAGGATGAGGAATTTGGAGGCAACTTAGAAGAAGCTGCAATGAGAGCTGACTACCTCCATGGTAGTAGTACAACAACTGAGGACAACATAGCCGATCCTTTGTCTGTCACAACACCAAGCTCAACAACACCCTCCACTCCACAACTGTCAAGAGACACAAGTACTACAATCTCAGGTGCATCAACCCAACACCTGCAGCTTACCACCCACTTGCTTCCAGGGGCACTTTCAGCTGAGGAAATTGCAGAGATTTGGCGAGCGTTTGGAGACAGCCTAGCCCCATTTTCTGCATCTTCCACTCCGTAATTCTGTCAGAAAACCCTGCATGATGCAATGTGATATAATTCCTCGCAGATCAGATTCAAGCTAACCATTGTTTTGACTTGCCAATGAAGAAGTGTGCGCTCTGGCTACTGCACACCATCACAGCAATGTGATTTCTTGTTCCATAGTTCATGTTGTTGGGTCAGGCGCTTAGTGGCTAATAGGTAGGTAGGTGCATGTGGATGGTTAGTACATATCCGACTGCGATAGTTAGCTATGGGACAGGAATACGATGAAGAAGTTGTTTTTCTGCCCACACACATCCATCCTGCATGGTATACATGTGGGTTGCGGGTCCACTCTAGCCCAGCAATATCATCACTCCTTCGATTGGGTTCATATCATGGTAACCCAAATCTCCCAACATAACCAAAAAGTCCCCTTGTGAGGTGGAGCTTGTCTGAGGAGAAATTTGACCATTGTGACGTTCAGACATGAATGGAACAAATGTGGAAATATTGATTTTTCAGCTTAAGTAAAGAAATGTGAAAAATGAATTTTAAGGTAAGTGAAATTCAAAAGAACCTATGTCAAGTGCCAGGAGATGTGTGCCTGATGCTATTGAAACTAACCAAGTCATGCACACAAAAGCAATGCACACAAATGGGTGTTACCTCAGTTCCAGAGACACTCCATGGGGTAAATCACTCAAATGCATAAAAAACACTAGAAATCTGTTAACACAAAATTAGATTCCAACAACAAGCATTATTACTACACAAATCTATCAAACAAACAAATAATCCAATTTGTGTTGTTTGATTATCAAGGATAAGTAGCCCCTTGTCATTTATAGTGGTTGTACAACTTGCTACATTGATCTTATCCTAAATCAACCCCAAATTGAGAGGTTGTACTCAAATGATTTTGGAAATTAATTTTCCAAAAAAATGTGAGCAATGTTGATTTCAAATTGTTTCTTATATTATTAGAAAATCCCATATTCTTTAACATTTTTTCACATTGTCTTAAAAGAATGATGTTTTCTTTTCTCTTTTTTCAAAAACACCATACTCTGGTTTTGGTAACATTGAGTGGGTCATATTCATCACACAAATTCTCTAGATCTTTTTATAGAAATTTTTTGGTTCATGTCAATGTGGCCATAGTCTTGTATGGTGTGTGTTGTTGCATTATATACCACATCATCTCCCAATGTTAGATTTCAAACATGTGAGGGTTGAATGATGGGGCATAAGTCCAAAATGTCAACTTAACAATCTCATATATTTCCCTGACATGTCTACAAGGTAAATCAAATGTAATCCTAGTTGGTGGATCAAAATTTCACCAGTCTTCATTGATGCTAATAGTATTTGTGTAATTTTTTATTTTGTGATAATCTCATACATAAGACTTATCCATAAAGTCACCCTCTTTTTCAGCCCCCAGTCCATTCTTTCAGTGGTATCTGCAAAGTAAGGAAATTTTATTAAATCTGAGTATGAAATCCTGAAACTCAACATTTAATGCACAAGGTTTGAGAGTAATTATATTAGTCCTACAGTAGGAGCAGTGAAAATATATATGTAGCAGCCGTGGGGGCGCTGAGGCAAAATGAAAAACAGGATGAAATTCAGTGTACCACCAAAATTGGTGGAAAAACTAATTTGGGTCCCAGTTATTTCATTTTGTAAAATTTTCATTCCCGGTTACACACGTTTGATGCCCTATTATGCTGAAACTGGCCGTTTTTGCCCCCAAATCGCCTGACTTTATAACTTTATGGACTTTATGACTTTATGGATAACTTTATAGAACTCGAATTGTCCTTAAAAGATGGTGCATTGCAATGATGGGAAATGGCATGCAACCATCACTATTGCAAAGATTCTTTAACACTTTACCATTAGATGTCAAAGAAAGACATACATACATTGCAAAGCAAACCGAATCGGTCTGCCCTAATGTTTAGGGGTTAACTACTGCAAGGTCACTGATCCAAACTTGTCACGCCACCACTTCCATCAACTTTAGATGTTCACACTTTGCGGTAACTAAATCCATGATTCTTACAAATTCCCAGTTAAGTTACCTTGATTTTGAAGGGTGAACTTCAATTGAGGATTATGTCATGGTTTTATACTTTCCTCTTAATTTTGGTTGGGGTGTACATAAGATTTTATACATGTGTATCACCGATATCTTTGAATTACTTGTGCATGCATTCAAAAATAAATAATTGGATTCAAGATACATTCATACCTTATGTACATGTAATTGAACCTTGAAATAAAGGCATGCAAATATATTGATATGTGTAGTTATGAGATCAAGAATTCAAAGTAATTGGAACATTTTCTTGATTATCATTGTTCAACCTCTTGGAGGACCCATGTTGTTTGATCCAATTTTTCAAGAAACCTTTGTATAGCAAAATAAATTAATAGTGTTTTAGTGTAGAATAACAATGCGATGATGGGAAATAATGGATAATGGGGTGCAATATTGGAGTACAAAAATGTCGTGGTGTAGTGGAAGGCTGCATGTAGATAGAAGCAAGTCTAAGCAACATTAATTTAAATAGTCATTTTCTAATTTGTTACATAGAACTACAAATTTACATTATAATCTAGCTTTTGAAGATAGGCACTACCATGAGCTTTTCACTAAATGCTTTATCACATGAGAGGTTATGACTTTCATTGGTGAAAGCATAGTTAGGTGGATTCTTTGGATTATCATAGTTATAAATTTTTTGGACTATAATTAAATTTAAAATGCTAAATTACATCAACATTAACATTGTCAAATTTTTAATTATCCATATTGCAATAAAACTTAATGAAAATCATGTTTAAAAATAGTGAATTTATATTGGACTTTTGAAATTGGATATTGTTCCAATCATAAAATAAAAATTGACATGTGGATTCAAAGTATGACATAGTAGAGTTAATTCTTTATGAGAAAAATAGGACAATGTCAAATGGCATGTTTAAGGGTAAGATGCATTGTAATTTTCCTCATAGAAAAAACTCTGATTCTTTAGTTGAATATTGCATTATTAGTATTTTAATCCAATTCTCATTTGAAACTTCATGTTTTTACTTGAATTTTTGTATCAAGGGGGTAAGTATGATTGGGTGGTGCCACTAGTACCCACTTAGGGTTTTAAAAGGCCAAAAAATATTTAATAAAAAATTTCAATTTTAATTTTAATTTTCCTTTTTATCCTATTGGTGCATTTATGTAACCAAGGTCCGATAATACACAAAGAGTGTGTCTCAGGTGCTGGCCTTGCCAGTTACATTAAAAAGTATCTTAAGGCAAAAGAAGAATTATGGAAACTCAAATATTTCACCATGCAAAAACATATTCTTAAAAAAATCCTCTAAAAGAAACCAAAATCCTTCAAGATATTATTATAACTCTATTATAACTAATCTCAAGTCTCAACACAAGCCAAAACATCATCTTTCAAAAATCCTCATCTAAAAAGAGACCTATTATTTATTACCTAGGGGCCAAAATCCCTTAACCTACTATACTCTATAATGAATCTAAACATGATATCCTTGCCTTGGTAAAAAGAATATTTTGTAAATTGTTTTACCCCTTCTCCTCTCATTTGTAAATTCGAGTGGGAAGATCTTACATTACCTCAATTTGCAGTCCATTAGGGTTTAGGGTTTAAGGAATCCTTTCCAAGGGAAAAATGGAGAGAGGCCTATGATTCACTTGCAAGAGGCTTTGGTGATGGCGGTCATTTCCGGCGCTCCCTTCTCTTCATCCTTTTTCCACTGCCGGCCTCCTCCTCCTAAATATTGCACTACCTGGAGCTCCAGAACCAATTTGTTTTGTGCCAGAGCAATTGGGGAAGCTTCCGTTTCGGCGGATTACTCTGAAGCCAAGAGATTGATAGATGAGGTGTTGAGAAAGGGGAAAGAGGAGGAGGAAGAATCTGCTGTTGCTGCTGCCACTTCTTCGGTCGCTAACAGTGCGGTTTCATGGGCGTTATACTGTGACAAGGAGTCGCAGAGACTCTTGGCTGAGTCGGTGGAGAAGCTTTGTGCATCATCACAGGATGCAGGCCCCTTTTTGAGCTCAGAGAACGCTCTTGGAGTTTGGGATGTCTTTTATGCTCCCCACATCTCCAGGTTTGATTGCCACACACGCACACGCACACACAATTTCTCTCTCTCTCTCCCTCTCTCGTTGTATCATTCAAGACTTTCTACTGACCGTGGATATGCGCCATCATGGAAATCATAAATCTGAAGACTGTCTCTTGTGACTTTAGGACCATGATGCACATAATTCCTTCCACAATTTTTTGTGGAATTTGTGATTGATTGTTCGCACATTTATGAGGATTGTCAGGAGCTGAAACTCAGAGCTCTGGCAAATGGGTTTAGGGTTTTATGGTTTAGGGCGCCTGGGCAAATGGGCAAATGGGTGCTGCATTCACAGCTAAGAAATCAATTGATTGAGGCACATCCTGAACGACAGCCCTAACTCTGCACATGTGCAGTGCACCCTAGTGTACCACACACCAGCTGAATTCATGGAACCAATTTATTCAGAGCTTGTGCAATGGGACTGCACTCATCATGGGATTACTTCCCTTGCTCAACCAGTTTAGATGGCACAATCTAAAGCCATGTGCTCTTCATTTCTCTCAAAGTTTTGAGCGACCCATTTCCCATTTCGACCAAGTGGAGTCAAGAATCCATCAGAATTGGAGCACCTGAGAGCTGAATCATGTTCAGAATTGCTAGCTCTAAAATGTGCAATCTATCTGTCATGTTTTCTTACTGCTCAGGTTGTGTCCTCCTTGCAGCACATGGAATTGTGGTAGATGAGTAGTTCTATCTGCACACTTCCTGTTGTTGCAGAGTCTTGAGTGGAGTTGATTGGCCAGCAATCTATTCAATTGTTGAGCGAGCAGACCTGAGTGACAGCGTTTGTGTGTATTGCAGGATATCAAAGTCTGTGGGTGTCAAAATCAACCCTCTGCGGTACATACTTTCTCCATCAGGGTTTGTAAGCAATGTGCAATACATGAGTCCATTTGGAGATGGTTGGTTGAGTGCAGCAGGAGACTTTGTTGTGAGGGACAATCAGACAGTGGAAGTTCTGTTTGACTCCTTCTGGTGGGACATTGGCCGTGATAGTTTACAACCAGACCCCAAAGGCCAAGTAAGTTACACAAAGAACTGCTTATGGTGGTTGCAATTCATATGTTGTTGAAAATGTGGCATTAGAGTTCAGAGATCTTGTTGCTTCTGATTACACGGTACTACAGAGTGGGCAGGGTTTAGCTGATTCTGGCTCTTAGTTGCCTGGCTCGGCCATGGGTGAGCTAGGAGCCAGAACCAGCCAATCCCTGCCTGCTTCCTGGCATTATCAGCTGTTACATTAAGGTCTGGGGTGGCAAATTATGTCATTTTCTTGACAACATTATATGACATGATCTTCCAGTGATGATTATCATACGCTTGTAATAGTGACAAAAAAACTCTGTTGAACATGAATCTTTAAATCTACCACCCCAGACCCTAGTGTCATGGAATGGGCTTGCCCTTGCCCTTTATGTTGGTTGTTGTCGCCTAGCTTGCCCAGTGCCTTACCCAACATAATGGGCAGGGGCTTGACCATTCCATAGTACATAATATATATGCATTACAGAATCAGCAAGTGCAAGATCTGCTGATTGGGTCTACAGAATTGGCACTTGTGCTGAGAGTGGTTGATTCAGCATCATAATTAGTCGATTAAAAGGAAGAATACAACCCAACAGTTGTTAATGGAAAATGGTTTGTTTGCAGGGATCTGTCTTGAGGACTATGGTAAATGTAATGGGGAAGGGAGCTTTTATTCAGTCTCTTTCAGTATATCCTGTTCACTTTGCGGATGAAGACATTGTAGTTTTTGAATTCACACCTCTTAAAACCAAAATTGCTGCTAGGAAAACTGGAAATCATACCTAACCCACATGTAAAACTTGTACTATGACAGAATGACTCTCAAATCATCTGTAAAATGTGTCAATGTTGAAGGTTGACATCCCATTTTAGATCTCTTTCATTTCACAGAGATTGCATCTTGATACAAAAATCAATTGAACCCAACATGGCATGGTCTGAGCAATAACATGGCTTACAAAAGTGATGAACATGGTCCTTGCATAGGACTTATAAGTATAAGCGATAATATAACATTTACCTGACCAATGATGTGCACTATTGTAAATCTGAATTGTACCCTGGTAAAGAAGTGAGTTATTTTGGGTACAAAATTAATAAGCAACTTACAACACTTAACATTTTATTAGGACTTCAAGTTCATGAGGAGTCATTGGGGTATATATCCTTCGATGGACCCGTGATTCCCATGATCTTAATGGTCTCTTAATGGACAATTCTTTTACTCTCAAAAAGCAACCTTGGTATCAAAACATGTGGGGGGAAATCAACAACTGTGATTCCATTTGTTTTGATCCTTGATATGCAAAAATTGAAGATACATGAATCAAACACCCATTCATTTGTTGATTCGTTAAAAATTCAAACATGAAATTGTATTGTCACTTTTACCCACTTAATTTTGGATATTTGCACATGCTGATGATGCTATTTCATGAGAAAGGGACATTATAAGTTTTTGTTGCTATTGAGGGCCATAAAAAAAACTTTCACACTTGAACAACTTCAAGTGCTTGAACCATTGAAACTTTTGTGAAAGTTACAAAATCTTATAATCTATGACCTAACCACTCTTGGATCCATGGGTATTTGTTGCTTCTTAAATCCTAAACACTGACTAAATGTTTTGTTTGGACCCTTTCCTCTCTATGGTTTTGATATTAACATTATTTACCTTCTCTTTAGTGTTGGGAATGACTAGGCATTGCTAAATTGCCCCACTCCATTGCTTTTCTGTATTTTCTTTTTTCTTATTGGTTTAGGCTCTTTGGGCTGAAACTTATCCTTTTTTCCATTGTATTCATTTTTAGGGGAAGTGGAAGTTTGGGGTTGGTTGCATTGTTTGTATGCAAACCAAGGTGTTGAAAATCATGTATATTGAACAATGCCTTAAATTGTCATTGACCTTGCGCGCCCCCCACCCCCAAATCACCTATGCCATTTATCTATTATGTATCTCCAAGTAAATGAATGGAAGGGCAAATATTAACATACCTTGTGTTCATTTTATTGTTGATCCAATTAATGATGCCCAATGATTTTTAACATAATTTTAAAATATCTAATTTTGTGATATCAAAATGGAAACACACACACACATTCAATAAAAGGTCCAAAATAATATGATTATACATGTCATTGTCGTCCCCAAGACCCTAATTTGTATGTTGTTACTTAAGTAGAATACATGTAGATGAATGTATGGATTAAAGTATGATTTTTTCATGGCACAATGGATATATCATGTGTCATATACTAATGGATCTATATATTTGATGTATAGGCATTGAATTAATATCTGCCCTTCTTCAAGAAACTATATAAGGATTGTCACAAAATTCATTTAAATCTTTCATTTTTTATATGTTTCTCCCACAAAAAGATGGTGAGTAAAAATGATGTGATTCTCCATGGTCAATATTTTAGTCATGCAAAGACTTACCTTTTAATTATGCACCCAATGTTTTGTGAACAAAATGTGTTGTATTTCAAGCAATTACTAGTTGAATTTTGGTATTCATTTTATGATTCAAATTGCTTTTACAAGAGTTTTTTAAAAACCTTGCATAAGAACAATTGTCAGTTGTTAGCTCTATGAGTTGGAAATCCCGTTTTCCAAAATTGGCATTTCTTTTGGATTGCAATAGCCCAAACTTTTGACAAATCGACCGACAAATATGATGATAGTATTATCATTACATGGCAAAATCCTAACATTTGATGAAACCCTATCAAACTTTCTTTATGAACTCATTCTAAAAGTGATGTCAATGGTGTTCTTCTTTTTTTGTTTTTTGTTTCCTTCTTGTTGTTGGGAAAGATTTGTGCTACACTCACCTTCATCACAAATTTGTGAATAATTTTGTTTTGATGTCGATGCATGGTTAACTTCTTGACCAACGTTATGGGTCATCAAAATATTTCCATAATTTCCATCACCTGAAAATACACAAGTTGGGTGTTCCCGATTGAAGTAGAGAATGTACAAAGCACTTTCATTTATCAAATTCAAATTTAACAACCATTAATCACTAATATATATTCAACAAATGTGTCTTGAGATTTGCGTAACAATTAGTCATGTCTAAAATGCAACCCACAAATTGAACAAGTAGATGTGACTAATAATTGATATGAACATACTTGGAAGCCCATGCATTGCTCCTTGAACATTAGAATGAGATTGTTGATGTGCAACTTGTTGTCGTGAAATTATGATTTGAATAGCCCTCCGCAAATTCCATATTGGGCAAAAATAACGAAAATCGCCTACACTATTTCTCACCATCCCTAAACAAATTCCACATACATTGCCATCCCATGGGCGAATTAATGGACACCCAACTGACAATACACGAGTTGAAACATATTGAGCTCCTTGCGGGGGTGCTTGATCCAACAAGTAAGACCCACCTATTTTCCCCACACTGATCATTAAGGATAAATCCTTATCTAAACTAACAAAATAGCCTGCATCTCCTGGCATATGGAGTGTTGTTGATGATGCTAGAGGAAGTGAGGGATAATATTGTGACCATGTGGTAGGAAACACACAAATGCCAGTCTTTAGATCAATGTCTACCTCATCTACTTGTTGTGTCCATTGAAATCGACTGAATCCTCCCTCATTAGCACCAAAGTAAGAATTGGTTGTAGTACAAATGTTCACATTTTCACGAGCATATTCTTCAGAGATTGCAATTTCAACTCCTCGAATAAGTTTCCTGGAACCTTCCTTTCCCGGCTTATGTTTCCTCTTGTTCATAAGGATGCAAGATGCGGTGATCACATTATCACCACAAAAGAAACCTGTGCCCAAGAATGATCCAGCAGCACTCCTATTCCTTTTTGAGCTGTAGACTGCCACAAGGCTTGGGTAAATTGCTGTCAAAAGGGCTCGGGTTTGATCATCAATGTCTTGTAATGCTGCCACTTGGTTCATAAATCTTGGGAAGAACCATCGGCCCGTGGATTCAAGATATCTTTGGTACTCTGATTCTGGAAATTGTAGTCTTGGACGGGGAGGTAATAATGGTGTTGCATTTCTTTCTACTATTGACAACCCTAGAGCTTGCAAAACAGGATCATGATCCTCACTAGAAGGCCCTGCACTACTATCATGATTAAGCCGAGGAGAAACTTGATTGTTGTGCAAATCAATGTTATCATTATCATTAAGCTCTTGGTCTCTCGATGGCATGTCAATATCAATTTGATCAATATTGTGATGATCTATAGTTGAATCTATGATATTTAGATTTGGAGTGTGTGATTCTTCATCAGACCTAATGTTGTTTGACATTGGATCCCAATCCCAAGTTTCATTTTCATTTTCAAGCATGGACATTAAATTATCACCCATCTCTTTCCCTTATTGAATAAATTTCTTACTATTGATGGAGGTTGAATAGGGTTTTGAACTTATTAGATGTATCTCAATGTTGCTTGGACATTGGGTGTTTGCATTTGGTTTTTGAAGGCCTTCAAAATGTGCATCTTCAATCATTTATACCTAGAAACGGTTCATCTTAATGAATCCAAAGGAAAAAAAAAAGATGTTAATTTTCTAAATTTTGGGTCATGTGACATGCAATGGTCTTTGTGTTATCACATACCTACATGAGCCCCACATTAGGCAAGGCCATAATTGTAGAGATGGTTATTTTGTTTTGAAAATTCAAAAAAAGTCTTTGCACAACACAAAATCCATTGAATCTTTGATTATGTAGATGATGTTGATAATTTGGGGAATTCACCTTTCAATGTAAGGAAAAAAGAAGAAAAAAAGATATATGCATTAACATCTATTTGTTGGGCACAGCTTGAGGAGGAGACCATTGCACTTGGAAGAAGGAGAAGAAGAAGAATTCCTTTTGGAAGAAACTCAAATCAAAGAGTCCAAAGGAGGTTAATAGAACTCCAAAATAGTGCGAAGTTTTCAAAGAAATTCCAAGACCAATAATTTTAGCCTGTGGGTATCTTTTTTGAAGGGGGCTCCTTAATTTGCTGAAATAAAAGAGATATAATTTCCTGATCTGAAATGGGTTGAGTAGATTCAACGCAAGATTCAAGTGCACACCAGATTCAATGGCAATGATGATGATGGGTGGTGGTGTAGTTTAATGCATGTAAGAAATGGTAGAGAGAATGCAATTTTTGTGAATGAATTTGGTACAGTACTGCTGGAGATGTGATGAGGGATGGTGAGCTCCAGACAGAGAGATAATGACACTCTTGCAAATGGTAGAGAAAGAACTGAGTTTGCAATTTTTGTGAAGGAATTTGGTGCAGGAGAGATAGGAGGGATGGTGAATTGCAGACAGAGATAATGACACTCTTGAAATGGTGGAGAGAGAACTTAGCTTGCAATTTTTGTGAAGGAATTTTGTGCTGAATTGTTGGAGATATGATGAGGGATGGTGAGGTGCAGATGGAAAGATATGATGATAGTCTTATTATTGCCTCTAGACTTTCATTCCACTCTGTGTGGTCTCCCACTCCAAGAAATAAATTGAGTTGTTTCTGTAAGAGAATTGCACCATGGATATTGAGCTTGTAGAGAAAAAGAACAATGCAAGTTTTATAGCCTGAGGATAATTGAGGGAGTCTCAAGAAAAAAGAAGGGATCCAGACAACCTGAAGCATGTTAAGGATCAGTTGAGAAGTGGATAGCTGGAGAAAGGGCAGAGAGAGGGATGGTTGTACAAGTCAGAGAATGGAGGTCAGTTTCCTTCACCAGAATGATGCTTTCTTTGGTTTCACTCTAGACTCTACTGTTGAAGGTTTCAGTGTATCAGCAAACTTGTTGAACAACATCAAACAAAGCCATGCAAACAAGAAGGACAACTTCTGAGACGAGAAGGGATCCTCTATTGAGGCAGAAATTTCACTGCGGGTAAGGCACCCTCCATATACACTAAAAACATTCTACCAGTTCACAGTAACACATTCTACAAAGTGTGGGACCAAATGAAAACTACATTGTTCTGTAGTCTCTCCCTTACAGGCAGAGCCAACAAAACAAGATTTTCACTAACCTACAAACTCAAAACTTGGACCTAGTCTTCCAGGACCCACTAAAAGGCACAAATCCATGGAGTTAGTGATTGAGCTTTGAGGCTCTTGACAATGATAACAAAAGACCCACAGAGTAACCCATACCCCACAGCAAGTTTGCTATGATAATGTATTGCCATATAGCATGTCTCAACTGGTGGTCAAACTAGATAATCACCTTGAATGAACACTTGCCAAAGAACATACCTCTTTCCTACCAACATCATCAGGAATTTCAGTTGATTTCCAGTCCCATGATGATCTTGAGTATCACCTTCTTTATCAGGCTTCTCTACCCGAAGCTATTCAAACAAATTGGTTAAATGAATGTAAGGGCAAAAGGCGGGTGCCAACCATCTTTTGTGTGTGCCAATCACCTAGCACCAGACATTGTAGGTGCCTATAGCAATTGACAGCATTGGTGGGCAGAACTATATGCCACATGTATGTAAGGTTGTAAGTTGATTCCTAACAATATCATAATCATCTTGAGCATCAGATCTACTCTTCACTTTTTACATGTCTATATAAGACCAACCTTCTCTCTGCATTATCATAACCCTTCAGAGTGCTAAACTTGCCATTGTTGTACCCATATCCTAACATCCACCCAGATGTTCCACAAATTGGAAAAAAATCACACTGATTGGATGCAGGGAAATTCTGTACATTTCAGATGTATGCATACCCATGTTATCACCTAGTCTTTTGCCTCAGTGCTGTTGAAGAAAGATCTGAATGGAAAAGGTTTTCTGGAATTGCTTGGAACATATGTTGGACTTCAGCTGGAATGTCTATGTCAGATAGAACCTGCATTACATCAAGCATTATTAGGTACCAACTATCCCTACACATATTGCAGTCACTCACTGACGATGCAATGCTCAGTGCTCCACTTTGAAGGGATCTATTTTTCATTCACCAGTTCCAGATTGCAGTACATCTCCAGCCTAACAGACCACATAACAGAAGCTGGAGGATGGCACTTCTCATCTGGTTCTGGATAAAGACACAGACATCTTGCAAGACTTTGGTAATTGTTTCCTCTGTGTGTGTGTGTGTGTGTAGTTACTTATCAAAAACAAACTTCATGCCGATGTTGCACATTTTCAATGAACATTAACAATATCTGCATACTCTTTATCTGCTAATTCTATTCACCTTGTGATTAGCTCTGAAACATTGAATATACCTGTTCATTGCTCCTGCATTTTAGAATCTCTTCAATGGTTCATCAGACTGAGCAAGAAAACCAGAGACTTTGGCATACCTTGAATCTCCCATCAACTTTACGTCCTGCCACCATAAAATCACAACCCTGTTGATGGATTCCCAGCAAAACCTCCAGCATTCGGGTCTTGCTCTCCCCATAATATTTCGGCTGCCAGATCAGGACATCCTCACATTCAAACACTATTACACTCTTAACAAAGTCTGCAAAAGAACATCCATCCCCTTCCAGTCATTTGTCTATGGGCATACAACAAGCCAGAAAGTTCACATTTGCTGCTACACGTCATGAATGAGGAACCACATGAAGAAAAAGACTCACATTCATGAGTCGGATGGCAGTATCCACACCAACAACAAATGTGCTGTCTGGAAAGAGTTCTGCTTTCTTGTAGAAATATGGCTGATTTGTCAAAACCAAATTTTTCCCTGCTAACCAGCACAACCATCAGCATTGAACTGCTTCTGGCTGCTCATATCCTGACACTCCAATTTGTCAATTTAGCAACAAGGTTCTGACTATGACCATTAAGAAAGTTCATATCCCAGGTTATTTCAGAGGGACAGCCTGATGAAGGTTCGTGTGCTTTCCCTGTGATTGCTATTGAAATTTACAAGTTGCATGTTCATGTGCGTCAAGAGCAATGTTAACAGGTCACTTACCAATTGCCAGAAATATGCATATTCATTTCTCTTGGAAATTTGCAGGAAGCAGCAGCAGCAGCAGCAGAAAACAGTCTCCTAATCTTTAAGAAAGAAAATACCATCTTGGATCCAGCATATGAATTGAGGAAGAATACCTATGTTCCGAAATTGCTTCACCCGGTCCTTGACATCACCAAGGCCCAGTGGGGGTTTATCAGCATTAATTGCAGAGATTTCGAAGCAGGGCATTGTGCCCTCCTGAAGACTGGAAAGCAACAAAAATATGCTATGGTCAATGGGGTGGTAAAGATATGTCCATTCTGTAACATCTGGGCCCAACTGATAAACAAGATTGGCCTGAAATTGTTTAGAATCTGCTGACTGCTTCCTTTTCTGCGGCACATCTTTCTACTGGAGTGAGTTCTGTCCTATGCTCAGTGCCATTGCAAATTCATGTCCAGAGCAAAATGAGAGTAAGGACCATAGTCTCCATCATTCTATGATTTGGATGAACTCCCTTTAACACTGGGCAATACTCAACTGGAGGCTGACATCAGTATGGGTGCTATCCAAAAATGGTTCATAAAAACCTGCATGCGACCTCCAAGAGTTTGACATGCCCATCATGCAGTGGATTGAACGATCCTGAAAGAATTATCCTTCTTGAACCAGTCATATCTGCACTGCCTGGTCAACACATTGATACACCACCCAGGAACATATCTCATGACAATGTTGGGAGAACATTTCTCTGATGGCATTTCGCAAGGTGAGAAAAACCCCACAAAAACAAAAGATAAATTCACTATCTATCCCACAGCAGGCAACAACAGTGAGGGAACCAAAAGCACATGCAGATATAAACTAGATCACCACCATGAGTTCTCTCACTTGGAAATGCAATCATGCAGATTTGGCCATTAAGCAGTTGCTCTAATTGCTCTTCCTCAGTGTAGGACCACCTTTGCTCTGTCAGCCTTTCAGTTCCGTCCTTGAGCTCCAAAGGAATTCCCATAGAAACACCACACACATCTGCCAGTGACTGCAAGAAACAACAACAGAAAACCTGTTGAGGAAAAAATCCTGTACCAAGTGCAGGAAATGATGTTAACACTAACAATATCAGTACTCTAAGTGGCTGTGGAACATCACTTCCATGTAAACATTGAGAGGGACAACAACAAAGGGCAAATGGGAACAAGGATCAATTCCAGATTAAGAATCAACATGCCTTCACGACCATACGGCTTGTGACAAGATCTTCTCCAACCCGATCTCGATAGCCCTGTGTCACAAGTAGCACCAGCGCAATGGATTCATCTTCAGGCTTTTGAAAACCTTGTAACAAAACTCCAACAGAAGGTCCCTCAAACAAAAGTTCTGGTTACATTAAGACTCAAGCTAGAATGAATCTTACAGCTTTAGAAGGTATTGCAAATATCCTTTTGCACAAGATGAAAGCTCAAGTACAAGAAAGGCATCCAATGACTGACCTAGAACAGCATTCAGAAGGAGTTGTAGATCAGGGCACAACATGTTCACTTACCTTTGCAAGTGTGAGATCATAGTGCCACAGTCCTGTTTGTGTTCGAGCTGACAAGTGACACCTAATTGCATCAGATAAACCCACCACACACACACACACATACAGAACACAACATTGTGTCAGCAGCAAAATCAACTCCAAACATGTCACATTATGGCTGCAGACTGATATTCTTTCTGTTTAGCTATGAAATTCAGCCTAGAAAAAATGCTAGGAGGTTTGCCAAATCTGTATGCATATGCAGACCTATGATCTCCACGCTTGGGAGGGACAGACGCCAGAGCACCAGTGAGGCCTATCCCTGCAACTGGCATTCCTGTCCACCAAACCCCAAATTTTGCATCACTGTCAAATGCAATAAATACACATGACACAGGGCCATGTGAATGTTATAATACTGCAAGCTGAAGAATGATGCTTTGAGCATGCAATTTCACAACTCAATACCCAACTCTGCAACCTATGTGCTTTGAAGAGCAAAAATCATGATGAGGAGGACCTGGCATTGAGAGTTTAAGAGCTCTGTTATATGCTGCCATTGCAATAGCTTCAGCAGTTTCTCGGCACACATACTGCTCTGGGACCTACAAATATTGAGACCAAGATTGAGATGGGGGATCATGCACAAAAAGATGTGATCACTGAGAAAAAGAATCCAACAGTTCTTGGTATTAGTTTTCTTAGAAGCTGCTGTGACAGAAAACCAGATCACCTCTGCTGCAGCATAACAACAAAACTCTTGTGCTGCACATGGACATTGTGAGTACAAATCTTTGCAGTTTGAGAACCCTAACAGAAAATGAGACCAACAGTCTGATAGAAGAGTTTCTCCAGCAAATCCTTTTATTTTCCAATTGGTGGCACTTGCAAGGGTTTGACAAGTCTCTCACCTTGCCCAGCAGTTGCACCATGGAAGCCCTGGAGTAAGGCACAGTCACCTCTAGCACTGTGCCCGAAGCTCGTGGTACTGACAACAGCCAACCTAATGCCTACACCATGGAGACAAGCAAAACTATGTTGTTCATTTGGAACATGATGTACCACCTAGGCAAACAATACTGCATCTCTATCTTGCATCTCCATCTTAAGAATGCAAAGGTGCATTCAATGAGTGTCTCATTTCGACACGTGCCTTCCAGAAAGCTTATGCAAAGTGTAAAGCAAATTCCTCAACGTCCTCTAAACTTCAAGGATCTGTTAGCAGAAAAGGAACAAATATCATTGTAGCAGAATTGTTTGTTGTTGGATTTTGCAAATTTCACAGAGATCGGGGGGTAAGTGAAGTTGTTACCTGAGAACCTCCACCGGAGAGATAAAGGACTGCATGTGTGGGTGATGCATGGATAGCCTCTATCACGGCCTTAACCACTGCATCCATCTCGTTCCCTCTTGCTTCTTCTTCTTCTTCTTCTTCTTCTTCTCCTTCTTCTTCTGCTCTCAGCCCCTTTATCACAAACAAACTGCAACAATCTTCTGTCAAATCCTGTTGTCTATGCTCTCTCTCACAGGGAAGTGCAATTGTTGAGTTTGCCACTTTTTCCCCCTTTCTGTTCTTGCTCGGTATCATCCAAGATTCCGCTCCACAAACAGACGTTGTTGTTGCCGTGGACTCTCCTGTTTCTAGGGTTTGTTCCTTGCTGGAAGCATGGTGTCTCCGCTTCAGTTTAGACGTTGCTGCCGTGGATTCTCCTGTTCCTACGGTTTGTTCCTTGCCGGAAGCATCGTTCTTCAAGAGAGACGCTGTTGCCGTGGATTCTCGTATTTCTAGGGTTTGTTGCTCGCCAGAAGCATCGTCCTCCAGAGGAGACGTTTGCCGTGCATTCTTGTGCTTCTAGGGTTTGTTCCTTGCCGGAAGCATCGGTTCTCCAGCGAAGTTGTTGATGCCTTAGATTCTCTCGTGTTTCTAGGCATTCTTCCTTGCCGGAAGCATCGTTTCTCCAGAGATGTTGTTGTTGCCGCGGATTGTTGTGTTTCTAGGGTTGCCGGAAGCATCGTTTCTTGCGGATGATGCTCATTGCTTACACGACTGATGTTGCTTCTTTCTACTGCTCTGCACTGCTCTGCAGCAGGTACCCATGTGGTGCCCACGGCCCTCAGATGCGTCTCAGCTTTCAGCTTACGGAGTTTGCATTCAGGGTTGGTACTCTGTTTGATGAACCTATGTGCATGCATGCCTGGGGAGTGAGTTTACGTGTGTGCACACAATGCACCTTTTTTTTTCTTCTTCCTCTTCTTCTCGTTCTTTCTTGCAGATGTGTGTAGATTGCATGAAGCAGTTGGTCAAGTGTTGTAAGAAAAGGAGAAGCAAAGGAAGGGTTTTGCGGCATAATGATGATGTTTGTAGGAGCTCTTTGGAGAAAACGGTGGACATGAATTCTGCAGCAGTATGATGATGATGTTCATGTGTAGGGTTCGTGGCTTTGTTGGCTCAGAGATCTGCAGAGGCAGGTCATGGCAGTGGTGCTGGAATCTTAGCAGCAAGAGATTGCTGGATCCTGAGAAGGATGAGACGAAATGACCGAGTGGTGTGTTGTAGCAACAGCACTAATGAAGTCAACGATGGTCCTTTGCAAGAGCCACAGTACTACAGCTACACAGATCCGAACATGGGTGAGCCGTCTCCCACATTTGGTGCTCGTACTCCACTTGCAGACATGGCACTTTGGGATGAGGATATGTTCCACATCAAGAGGACTGCTCAAGCTTCAACTCCTGCACCAAGTTCTTCAACATCAGAACAGCAGCAGCAGCCTTCTACTCCATCTGCTCAGCTATGCTGAACAATCACTTCTAGCCAAAGAAAGTTGAAGAATGTTGAAGCATGTAAGTCAAGGGAAGAAGAAATCAACAAGTTATAAGAAGAGGAGGGAGAGGAATTGAGTGAAGCTGAAGCTGAGCAATCTTCCACTTCATTGGAGAGAAATGGTGAAGATGAATATGAGAACTTTGATGAAGTGGAGGAGGAAGGAGGAGACAAAAAAGGGGAAACTACAGAAGAGTATTGAGCACAGAATTAGCACCTGAGATGGGTGTAAGAGAGATACAGCAAGAGACTGACATTGGACCCAGTATCCAAGTACACTTTCAAATGATGAGCTTGGGTGGAACTGGAAAAAACCACCTGTTGGTCAGGAGCCATGGAGTGCATGGCAGATTCTGATACTGTGAGACATGAATTCCCAAGGTTATTGCCCTCCTGTTCCATCCTTTTTTGTTGTCTTTATGAACTTGTATTTGTGTACAAAGCTGGCAATTTGTTGGGTTGGGGGAAATTCCATATCAGGTGATGGTGGCTGCAATGGCAAAGTGCAGTCAGATCAAATTGATTGGTGATACACTGACCATTGCTGAAGCCACACAAGCATGTTTTCTATGATGAGCAGTAGTCCAACAGTAGTCCACTGTGTTTCCTGAACATAAACTTTACCTCTGTTCCTTCTGTAAAGGTTGGCTCCTGCTTGTCTGAGAAATTTGATAACTTTATGTTAAGGTTTCTGTTGCTGGAAGCCAGAACCCGTCTTGAGAGGTGCTCTGTGCATCCTTGTATTGTGGCATTATCCTTGAATTCAGTGATTCTGGCTTGCACTTGCAGGGTACAAGCAGAGGAGGAGCACAGGAAGGAAATTGGTTCCTTGGCCTACTACAAAGAATGGGTCAATGCATGACTGCATGACACCTCCAAGGAAGCTGTACAGCAGCATTATGAATTGACAGGAGAGGATGAACCAGAACAACTGCTTAACATGATGCACTATCAAACACATGGTGAGTATAAGCATATGATGGGCAGTGACATCTGCATTCACTGAGTCCCCCTCACTATGCTATGAGTGAAGAAGAAATCAAACAAGGTCATTTTTCTGCTCCAATTGGTTCCTTTGTGCTTCAGCTGGCAAGTCAGATGCAACAGTTTTTCATTGTCTAAGTTGACAATCCACATAGTCCATTTTGTGAGTATTTGTGATCAGACAATCAAACCAGTGGTGGTGCAGTTGATTAATGACAATCAGAAGCTGATGTAGTGATTCCAATTATCACTTTATGGCTTATCTTGTGCTGAAAAGATGAGGTGTAATGTTCCAGACCATGCACAGGGAACCAAGGGTGGAACCTGTGCATTGGAGGGATATATTCAATCTGAATATCCCAGAAATCTGGGAGTTTTGGATCTTTGTCCAGAGAGTTATTTTTCCTCATTTTGAGCTTTGATGAAACTTTTGTTTTGTGTTTCCACAGTGTAAGCGGGAGACCCTGCATATCCTACCGTCAATTATGTATGAAGGACCGGATGCTAAGACAGACTACTGAGGGGCTAACTTTCATGAGCCTGTAGTTGACATTATTGAAACCTCATGAGAGTGAGAATGGCATCTTTGCATTGGTTTCTTCCATGCACATTTTGATTAAGATCAGTATAGGCTGTACTACACAATAGTGGTCTTTTTACAGGTAGAAGTGGCCAGTGTGGTGAAATGATTTGGATATATGGACTTTTTTTGGAGATGGTCTGGACTCTTTTCATATCCAAGAAGCTACCCATGATTTTGCAGCCTGAAAATGTGGCCATTCAAAACTCTTTGGCAGATTGGATCTGCTGGTTGTATTACAGTGGTTTGATGTCTGTTGGATCCTTCTTGGGTTGTCATTGTAGTCTGGCTGGCTCATAACACAAGAAGAGATTCAAAAGCTGCAGGCTATGGAAAAAGCTCATGAACTTGAGGCATCTATAATTGTTCATTTAGTGTTGTATCCTATGCAAATATGAAATCTCAGTTTTGTGCATTATTAGTTTGGACAGGAATTTTGGCCACTGCTTGGATCAAATAAATCTTTCTAGTGACTTTCTTCTTCAGAATGTTTTTCTGTCCGGGATCTCCTTATTTCTATTTTAGTTTACAGATTGCATTGACATATGAAAGAGTCCAGAAGAAAATCCTTGCCAGGGTTAATGTATGACTGACTTTGATTAAAAAAAAATTCTGTTTTGCTGTTCAGTTCTCTGCTGGAAGCAGAAGCATTTAGAGTTTGGCCAAAGGGGTTTGGTTAGCATTTGATTGGAACATCAGCAATATCATGGGCATTTGGATAGTAAACAATTGGGTGTGACAGAAGAGCTTGCACCCATCTATCATACACACAGTTCGTGTTACACTGAAGATTCTCATGTTTCTAGGGCTTGTTCCTTGCCAGAAAGGTCATTTCTCCAGAGGTGTTGTTGCCAGAGGTTCTTGTTTTTCTAGGGTTTGTTCCTTGACTGAAGCATTGTTCTTCATTCCTGAGCGTAGCTGTGAGTTTAAAAAACCTGTGAGCAGGTGTTTCAAACGATTGGAAAGTCATTTCCCCCTCAGCAATTGCAACTACATCCGCACTACCAGAACTTCCTTTCCTTCAACTGAAATTCCTCCTGTAGAATGTTCATAGAAAGTTTCTTAAATCTCTCTGTGAGTTCAGTTTCATGGTTCTGCCTCCCTTAGTCTCCTCTGACTTACCCATTATCCTTGACCTCTGCCACCAATGGAGAGAGCAAATTCAAGCTTCTTGTGAACACAGAATTGATGCAGACGGATGTCAGGGAGAATAAAGGACATCGCTTGTTTCTGCTGTTTTGCAGACAGAATCTAGAGTGAGACATACAATACAGGTGGTCTGAAAATTATTTAGCAATTTGGAATATACTGACACACCTCCAACACCACCTCCAGTTTGATCCAGAACTGAGTCTTAGCAGGACCCTTACCAACATCTGCAACGGAATAACAGCAACTATCCCCTCAGGCAACAACCCCATTCGCACACTTGCTGCAGCCCTCAAGAAAGATAAGCTAGTACTATGTTGTAGGTTTGGTGCAAATCACTTGGCTCAAGATGGAGCATCATATCTACTATGGTTATGGTGAGCCACAGTTGCTTACAACCTGGTCAAGACCACCAAGTAGGAAAATGAACCATCTGAAGTCTCTTCTATCCTTTTCAATTAACAAAAAGTAATACCTTGCTCCCAAGGAAGATTTGAGTGCCCATTTGCTGAACCCACAACTCCAACATCTTGCAAATGGGAACTGCATTTTAGGTATAAGTGCTTCCTTTCCAAAAGGTCTGGAGCTTCATCATTTCCAAATTCTACATGACCAGCTTAACTACAAGTTCCACTCACAACTGTGTCACTGTATCAGAGACTCACAACAATATGGACACTACAAACAAGACATTCTGGGACAATTTCGGTTGGCCAACCTAGTCATCTCCTCCCTCCAGGGCTGTGAAGATGTCAGTCCTTGTGACCATACCTGCAGATTCAAAAAAAACAAACCCCTAATCAGTGGCTTGTCAAAATTGGACAGATCAGGGCTAGGCACCACTGATTTCCAGTCATATCCAGAGCTGATACAAGACACAACTGGACTTGATGATGTACATCAAGACCAGTACCACATAATCAGCAAAACAATTTCAAAAGATTCACTTACCAACAACTTGGTTGGACTCATTGACGATGGGAATTCGGTGAATCTTGTTCTTTAACATCAGCACTGCAGCATCTGTACACCCACACACCTTATTAGATGGCAATTATACACAGAAACCCAAAAGTAAAACCCACAATGATTTAAAGAAAGTCAGAACCAGGAATATTGGCCTTGGGGAACCACCAGAGACAGTCTTTTCGGCAGATAGAGTGATGGCAGGTGAGGTCATGACTTCATGCACTGCTGCTTTCGTCTGCAAACCTCATGAAAAGATGTGCAATGTCAGTTAGCAACTGCTCCTCTATGCATTCTTACTACCTTAGTATCATTTCCTCTGCATGACTACTAATACATTCACAACATCCTCTATGATGTAATTGTATCTTCATGACTTTCAGGATACATGCTGCAAGCAGTCACAGAGAATGATACAAACCTAGGAGAGATTCCAGCAGTGGGAATATCCAGATACTACATGCAACTCAATTTGAAGAGTAGCTCAGGGTTCATAGATAAGAGAGACATCCCTACCACATCAGAAGCCTTCTTGAAATCCTTCTTTGAAAGCACTCCAACACACTTGAGCTCCTTGTCAATAACTGGGAGACCAGATATATTCTTAAAGTGATGCTCCACCTCATGTAGCAACTGCTGTGGAAATGCTGTTGCAATGGTTTTTGACATCACATCTGCCAAATGTGTATTTGGCTGTGCCTGCACACCCAACCAGTGCCCCCAACACTCAATGCCACACCCTCATACAACCCCATAAAACTCATCCCCAGATTGATACTTGCCATGTCAAATTTGTGTACAGAACAAACACAATTTTCTCAAATGCACAGCAGCCATTCGTTAACCTAGCACAGATTGCCCCATCCATTTTTAACCAAGACATATAATGACACTAACATCTCCAATGCTGAAATTCCCTTGATCCTACACAAGAACATGAGATTGCAAGGCCTGAATATCACCACAACAATAAGAGCAAAAAAATGAAATTCGCAGAATGGACAAAAATGAACTTGCAAGACCCAATTAGGTTATAACCATCCCTGTCAAGAAGGCTCTGCATTATTCTGCTTCTTCTCTCAAGGTCTGAGGCAAATAAATGACAAGCTAATACATACCAAGGCAATCATCAATCGTGGAGTTCAAAATCAAGTCCTGGAGTCTAAAAATTGTGCCGTGATTGAGTAGTGGACCTAAGGGGGGCAAAGAGTCTGAGAGTTCCAGCTATTCTCCGTCCTTCTTTAAAGACGGATTTCACATCATAGATTCGAGAAAACCCTGGTGATAATGCCGAATTTGATGTTCTTTGAGAATGTTCCCACTATAGCACCACCACACATGCAAGGCCGGCGTGCCTGCAAGTAGGTACGGAAAGCCGGAAATCGACTGCCGTAGACTGCAGCATCATCCCTAATACCTGTTATCTCTTCTCAAGGCTTTTAGGGAACAAAAAACAAACCTCCGGCTTGAAGACCACAGCCTCGTAGTGCTTCGACAGATCCTCGTAGTTAAGCAAAGAGAAATTCTCAGGCCACTCGCCAGAAGGCAGGATATCGCCCTTCTGTCCCGCGGTTTTAACCTCCACCTCCAAGCTATCACCCGCAGCTCGGATTGCCACAAGCGGCCTTGATCCTCCTCCTCCTCCATCCCTCGTCCTCACCTGCTGCGGCAACAAGCTCAACCTCCCACTAGAACCAACAGTTTTGCCAGCTCTTGGGTTCCGATGCTGAGCCACAAGGGAGATGCCTCCGGAAGACGCACACAGCTTCAATGCCATTGCCATTTCTAAGCCCGATTTCCAACTCGATTAGCCGCAAAACCTGATCTCGACGACGATCGCAAGCGGAGCAGAAGGCAGTCGGGAGCAAAAGGGTCTGAGTGTACGAGGGAGAGGGTCGTTCTATGCAGTTTTCGCTGCCCCTTTCCTCCAGTACAACATTCTGTGTGGAATCTGTCATCCTACGTAATCCGTCCCATAACACACATGTTCTTCCACCTGTCTGTTGTCCGCCACGAGGCCAATTCTGGATGGAACTGTCGTGCTGTCGAGCACGTGCGAAGATCCCTATCTAGATTTCAATCCTAGACACACACAATCCAATTATGTTCTTCCACGTGTACAGGATTCTCCCACGAGGCAGATTCTGGATGGAACTGTTGTGCTGTTGCGCAAGTGTGAGGATCCCTATCTAGATTTCAATCCTAGACACATATCCAATTATGTTCTTCCACGTGTGCAGGGTTTGCCCATGGAGAAGATTCTGGATGGAACTGTCATGCTATCATGCAAGTGTGAGGATCCCTATCTAGACTTCAATCCTAGACACACATCCAATTATGTTCTTCCACGTGTGCAGGGTTTGCCCATAGAGCAGATTCTGGATGGAACCGTCATGCTGTGTCGGGGAGGTGGAAGGATCCATAGCTAGATTGCAACCTAGGCACACATTCTTCCACCTGTGCACAGTTTAACATGATGCAGATTCTAGATGGAACTGTCGTCCAAGTCCAAGGAGCTCTAGCCAGATTCTTCCTACCATAATTGTTATGCAACACCATCTAATGCACAGGCCAAGTAGGGTTTGGAAGGGCAGGGCCAGAGGGTAATTTGGAAGGAACATGCTTGGAGAACTTCCCTTTATTGGCCTTGCCTACCAAAGCAAGGACATTGTGTTTAGATTCATTATAGAGTATACCTTAGTAGTACCTTGGCCAATTTGACACTAATTATATTATTTTCAAAAATGTTGAAATTTTCAAAAATTATTTCTTCCCAAATCAAAATATATTGTGAAGGGAAATTAGTGAATATTTAGGAATATTCCATTTGTTGAAATGAATTTTTCAAAATTAATTAATTATTCGATGAACATGTGTTGAAATGGCCAAGATACTACGATAGTAGGTTAAGGGATTTTGGCCCCTAGGTAATAATAATAGGTCTATTTTTATATGAGGATTTTTGAAAGATGATATTTTGGCTTGTGTTGAAAATTGAGATTAGTTACAGAGTTATAATAGCTTGAAGGATTTTGGTTTCTTTTAGAGGATTTTTTGAAGATTACATTTTTGCATGGTGAAATATTTGAGTTTCAATAATTCTTTCTTTTGGCAAGGGCCCTGCCATTTCTTGTGAGGTCAAATTCCACTCTAGAATGCGTTGTCCAAATACACTAGTAATTTTTCAAGAGACCTTTACATTACATTATCCATCTTGAAATGTCACAAATGCTTTCCATCCTCGGGTTGGAAGGTATGTTGAGAACAAGGTGCTCCATCTATGGGTCTAACTATGTACCATTGGAGCTTAAATGTATAGTAGGGTTATCTTATGACTTGTGGCCCTTTGAGACTTACTTTGGTGTAAAACTTTCACAAGTTTTTCAACAATAGCTTTGCGAGGACCTTAAGAAATCCATAGGGCATTAATCAATTTTATGCAAGAAAATTCCTCATTATACATAAATAACACGATTTTATGAACTTTTATGAATCCCAAAATTAATTTCATTCATCATCCCAAACCATTAGTCAGGTTTGCAAAGGGACTCAGCACCCCAATCATTGGCCCCATCCCCATTCCTTAGGAATCACAAAGTGGAGTAAGTTTCCCACTTGCAAATGCGAGAGCCCAATATGGTAAAAATTCACTCAATCAATTTTTCAATCGTTGAATTCATGGTTCATACTTAAATGAAAAAAAATACATGGCCCAAATCTCATGTTATTTTGTCTCGATAAACAATTCCAAAATTCAATGACACCCTTGTCAACTCATAAACACACTTAAAACACAAAGAATACCCAAAGCTCACAAGTGTTATAAGCATACCTTGAGTGAACTAAACCATTAAATTATTAAAAAAACAAGCACAAGATCATGCACATTTTATGCACAATCTTTTCACAAATAATTTGACATCCTTATTCCAAGTATAACAATAGCTTGGCTATCACATCTAAAGTTAAAAACATACGTAGGAAACGAAAACTTGTTGAATTAGTGTAGTCAAAAAGGATGCCTCCAAAAAATAAGTAATGCAATAGAAGCAAAGGCATCCAAAGTAACATCATGGGATACAATTTGTTCCTTACCATGGGAACATCAAAGAAAATGACATATTCTTATCGAATGTATCATCATAAAATTAACATGTGATGAATTAATAATGAAAATTGAGTGAAGTTCGTTTATTCATAAGTTTGTACATTTTACACATGATATCATGTATTAAAAACATGTTTGACACACAAATAAATATGTTAATAGATAAAATACAAACCTATGAATGAACTAGTGTCACATGAATTTTGCATCTTCTTATAAGTTTATGTGTCAAATGTGTTTTCAATGCACAATATTAGTGCATGAAATGTACGAATTATGAATGAACGAATTTTGCATGATTTTCATTATTAAGTCATGAGATGATAAATTTGTGATAATACATTTGGCAATAAGTGCAACATACCATACCAAGAATTGTCAAATGAGAAAGACCAAACCTTTTGCATAAGTTGAAAAAAAGATGTCTATTGAGCCATACAAAATGACAAGATAACTAGGTGAGCAAAAAGTCAAACACCTAAACTTCAACTTGTGTAAAACTCTATCAAGTGGGTGTGATGATGATTATGTCATCTCACAAATAATGTTGGAATAAGAATGTTTATGTAACCTTTTAAAAATGTTTTCTAAAATATGATCCACTACCTCTTTTGAAAATTGTTCAAAAAAGGAAATGAAATTTTACACTCCATTGACAATGAGAATAAATTTGCACACTAGCTTTAGGTGGGCTAGGTATCACTATTATAAAATATGGATTTTATGACTATGCCATTTAATGACTAATGCCTAAACTTAGTCATGTAGTCAATTTAGGTTTCTAGTCAGTGGCATTTATGTGACTACAATCATCAGCACAACTAAATGACTATAATCATGAATAGTAAGCTTAATATTATTTTTGCAAAATGGACATGTGTACCACCATTTTTGATTAACTTGCAAAACAGTTGTCATCAACTTCCAATTTAAGGTTTTCATTGCTAGTTTATTTGTATTTGGTGTCAAAATCAATGTTGTGTTGTTATTAAAATAAACTACAAATACCTATTGGTCATCCAATGGGTACATACCCACTTACCCAACAAGGTTGGGAGGAGAAAAAATGAAATGTTTGATTTTATTGAATCGTGATCCACAAATCTTTTGGATAAATTTACTTCAAAATTAACCTTCTTCTTAACCATTGGGTCTTTGCTAAATTTTTCATGAAATTTGGTGCATCTTTGATGATTATGAAATGCTTAGATATGGTAGTTATTTGCATCTAAAAATTTTGCCCATTCTTTGAGGCACATGATGTTCTTTAATTTCTTGTCAAAGAATTAGAACTGATAGTTCTTTGCTTCAATTTTTTATTTATTTCAAACTTGGAACTATTAGTTATATTGTAAAAAACCATACAACCCCACAACACTTGTCTTTGAACTTTAAGTAAACCAAATGGGATGCAATTAAAATGTTAATAATAAACATCTAAAGGAACAAGTTGGGAACCCCATTAGAACAACATGAACAAATAAATGAATATTCACCAAAAAAATTAGATTGTTAATGAATGGTGTTTAGACTTGTCATTAGTTGTACATGAAATTTTAATTATTTCCAAATGTTTTGTCACCATTTCTAGAACATTCAATTTGGAGGAAAAAAGATGTGGAACTTGGAATTTGTCAAATTGCTTCATATGGGTGTCAATGTGAACCCATGATTGAAATTGATCCTTAATGTAACTAACATACAAAGGGAAATCATGTTTGATGACATTATTTACCACTAAATCCAAACCATGAGTTGTTAAATTAATGTAGACCAAGCTAGAACACAATCAACACCACCTTCTTCTATGGATATTTTCAAGTTTTCAACCTTGCATCATTACCAAAAACACCTACCCTTCTATCCAAGAATTCTTTTACTAAATCTCAACTTGCAATCCTAACATTCTCCAACATCCAAACCTCAAATTTACCCACAACCTTCTAGTTTTTAGTTGTTGGGACTCATGAATGACCTAAATGTCATTGAATTTCAAGTGCTCAAAATTTGCATTTGTAGCTTCACATTTGTCTTTAATCTCATTTTGAAAAGATGTAACCAAATTTATAACATTTTTGTCAAGGAACTGCATGCCAACCTTGGTAGTGTATAACCTACCTTTCTCTAATAGGTATAACATCATCATAGTTAATAAAGAGGTGTCTTGCTCTAATAGAAAGTAGTCCATTGCACAACATGATTTTAAAGTATTGTAAACTACCAAATAGGTCTTGTTGGAAGTCAACAATAGTTATCATCACTACTACAAAATGTGGGTGCAATTCATTAATCTTTGTTCACTAGACTAATGAATTCACTACATCCCCATTAAGTCTTGTTCATTATGAACAATGAATTCACTCAAAATCCATTGAAATCATTTGGCATACAAAGACATCTTTTGTTGTAATGCATCAATTTTACCATAGGTGCTAAGGGAGATTATGGTGGACATGCCACTAAAATGGCACATAGATGGTTGGCAAGTTTTACATCATAATTGATGGTTGCAATGTTGGGTAGATCTCCCAAAATTGCCCTTCACTACTATAAAACAAGTTATTTTGACTAAAAAATCCAATAAAAAAGGACCCCATTTGGACAAACATAAAAAAAACCATCTTGTCAATTTGGACAAGTTGTTTTGGACCTATCCTACATGACTAAAGAGACCTTTTTGACTAGTAGACTATTTGATTATTTGACTAGTCATTTTGATTATTGGATGATGGACCATTTGACTAATCAAATTTATACCCAATTTTTTAATTATGGATTATTACCCCCCAAAAAACAAATTTGTGTAAATAGGTTGAGGTAGGTAGGTAGATTGTATATAGGTTTAGGTAGGTCAGAAAAGGCAAATAAGTAGGTGGTAGCTTAACCTAACTTACTTAACCTAGCCTACCTAACCTAATATAATCTATCTAACCTTCCTAACCTAGCCTACCTACCTTAACTCTTTAAGCATATATATAGGTTAGAAGTATTAGGAAATGAACCTCAAACCTTCACAATGATAAACTAAGTTTTTATTAATGGATTACACTATCAAAGGTGTTTAACTTTTGTTAAATTGTTTATTTCACATGTTTATTTCACATCATTAAACATAATGGTTAAACCTAGGTCATAACTACTGGCTAAATATAATGATTAAATTAAGTGGCTAAATTTAATGGTTTAATGTAATTGCTAAACATAATGGTTAAACTTTGGCTAAACCTAATGGATTAAGTCTAATGGTTAAACAAAATGGCTAAACCTAATTAGTAAACATGATGGCTAAATTTCATGGTTAAATTTTGGCTAAACCTAGTGATTAAATATAGTGGTTAAACATAATGATTAAACTTTGGCTAAACATAATGACTAAATCTAATGATTAAATTTAATGATTAAACATAATGACTAAACCTAATGGTTAAACTTCATAATTAAATCTTGGCTAAATTTAGTGACTAAATCTAGGGGGCTAAACCTACTAATTAAATCTAGTGGAATTATACATAAGCATTAAACCTTGACTAAACATAGTTGATAAAATGGCTAAACTTCATGTCTAAAATTTTGGCTAAACCTAGTGACTAAATCTAGTGGTTCAACATAATGACTAAACCTTGGTTAAACATAGTGGATAAACCTAATTGATAAATTTAATGGCTAAACTTCATAACCAAATTTTAGCTAAACCTAATAATTAAATCTAATGGCTAAACATAATTATTAAACTTTGGCTAAACATAATGGCTAAATTTAGTGTCTAAATTAAATGTTTAAACGTAATGATTAAACCTTGGCTAAATATAATGGCCAAACTTAAATTAAACTTAGTGCTTAAATCTAATGGTTAAGCATGATGATTAAACTTTGGCTAAACATAAGTTAAACCTAATGACTAAATTTAATGGCTAAGCATAACGAATAAAACTTGGCTAAACATAAGTTAAACTCAGTGGTTAAACATAATGGTTAAATTTTTAGCCAAAGTTAAACCTAATGACTAAATTTAATGGCTAAGCATAACGAATAAAACTTGGCTAAACATAAGTTAAACTCAGTGGTTAAACATAATGGCTAAATTTAATGAGTAAATGTAATGATTTAATATAATGGTTAAATCTAGATTATACCTAATGTTTAAACATAATGGCTAAACTTGAGTTAAACTTAGTGAATAAATGTAATATTTTAACATAATGGGTAAACCTAAGTTATACCTAATGGCCAAATCTAATGGTTCAACTTAAGTGAAACCTAGTGTCAAATGTAATGGCTAAGCCTAATGGCTAAACTTAGTGGTTAAATTTAAATTAAACCTAATGGTTAAAATTTGGTTAAATTTTGAGTAAACCTAACACAACTAAATCTATTAGCTACACCTAGTGGCTAAACTTAGGTAGGTAAGTGGGTGGATAGGTTTAACATAGGTAATATACAAGTAGGTGGGTAGGTGAATAAGTAGGTGAAAAGGTATAAATAGACAAGTAGGTAGGTAAGTAAATAATAGGTAGGTGGGTGGATGGGTGGGTAATATATAGGTAAGTAGGTACCTATAAATAAATAGGTGGGTGAGGAAGTAAGAAATATATACATAAGGTAGTAAACCATGTCACATTTGATTAAAAAATATTGGCCATGTATGTGGATGATTTTGCTTTTGCTAAGGCTATATGTGGATATATAGGATTGTATGATTGCAAATTCATTATAGTCATGTAATCATCTAGTGTGTGAATCAACGTTGGGTTATGTAATACCCTATTGCCTCATTTGAAAATTCAAAATGAAATTGCCTAAAATCCACAACATTGCAACTTGAAATGGGCGGTTAAAAAAGGGACATGTATTTATTTTGTTTAGTAAGCAAACTAGAATTCCTAGTCCAACCAATGCTTAGCTAGTTAAAGAACTAATAGGGCAAAAATATTGTTCCAAATGCTTGAAGTTGAAAAAGGTAATCATGCTTGTACCTTGACCCTGTTTGTAGCAATTGCCACATGTACCAAAACAATTAATAGATTCCCATAAAACACCAATAATAATAACACAAATTCAACAAACCTATTTCCCAATATTACTTTCATCCCATGACTTGAGGAAGATCTTATCATTATAATTTAAGGTAAAATTTTGAGCTTATCTAACTATCCAAGATGAAATGAGGATTTGAAAGTACTTACTAGAAAAGTTGGTCTTCATTGTTGTGTGAACAAGGAATCCCATGTGTAGTTTTTAGATTTTAGGAACCAAAGACAAGCCTTATGATTTCATTCAAACTATAATAAGTAATTGCTCCCATAATCCTGAAAATGATGTTCTTCCTAGTTATAAAATCCTCAAACCCTTTTTCATTATAAATAATATTATGAATGTCCTTCCATAATGCCAATGATAGATACCACATCAAAGTGTAGCATAACTTTTCACACAAACAAACTTAAAAAGCTCAAAATGGGCATTTCACAAAGACATCCTAAAAAATGCTTATGGACACATATTACTACAAAATGTGGGTGCTATTCACTAATTCTTGTTCACTAGACCAATGAATTCACTACATCCACATTAGGTCTTGTTCACTACAACTAGTTAATTCACTCAAAATCTAATAAAATCACTTGGCATACAAGGACACCTTTTGTTGTAGTGATAAGATTATCCTCTTTTTGGTGGTGACACCACCATTAGTAGAGTTTTGCATTTTTGGATGTAAGTTCCTGGAATACCCTAATGCACAATTTGGAGTGTTTGTTTTAACTTGGCATATGAGTTTATTGTTTTTATAAGTGATTAATCAAATACATGTTGTTAAAGGTGCAACACAATCTACACATCAAGCCCAAATGCAATGTTTATTATCACTTGGTTGTTTGAATGTTGGTCAAATCAACATGCCATCTTATGACAAAGAAGTCCCATGACAAATGTTTAATGCTAGAAATGAAAGGTGGATTCCATGTAGGTTAAAGTTGTGTATGGCCAAAGGTTCACACATTGTACATAACACCATTGAAAGTAAGAGCTAACTTGAATGCCATTTACTAGAAGAGATGCATGTATCTTTGGCAAATTTTGCCCATCATCTAGCATTGATGTTGAGAGCACCTTTTGTGCCAACTTCCTACTTGTAGTGACTTGTTAAAAAAAATTCACTTTGTTTGACTCCTAAAGCACAACTTAGAGCTTTTGAAAGCCTTTTGCCCAAACAAAATGCTAAAATGGTGGAAACATTGCAAGGAATAAAACATATTTTTTATTAATGTGGAAAACAAACATGCATGAATCTTGTTAAGCCTTAGGGTTTTAAGTTTGTTGCGTGGTAGATAGGTGATTTATGAATGCATGTCCAGAAAGGGCACGTGTGGTTTTTTAAAAAATATAACTTTGATCACCAAAATCTTTTCAAAATTAATGTTTAGAACAAAATGCACAAGTATTATGCCAAAATGTTGTTTTTAAAAAGTAGCTATACGTTGATCACTACTTCACTCAAGATAACAAAAAGAAATCAAAATGTTATCACCAAATCTAGCAACCCCATTGACACCCCAAAAAACTTTTGGGCCCACATTCTACTGAACATTGGCAAAATAGTTCATTTTTAACATTTGGTTGGCCTACCAAAACCTATTACAAATTTGACTATTATTTCATTCAAGATAGTTTTATAAAAGATTTGAAGAACCAAATCTAGCAATTGCATTGGTTGTAACATATTTTTTACACACTACGAACAAGCCATATCAATACCTTTTTTTGAGTTTTGCATTCAATTCCCAACCAATTGTTTTTTTTAAAAAATCCACAAAGGGGCATTAAAGGAATAATTTAATAAATTGAATTGCAATTTATCCACCAAATTCTAATTTTCCCCCTCCCTTGTAATCACTTAATTGTTTTTCCATTTCAACAAAATGAAAATTGAAAATGTGGCAAGAACAAAAATAATTTAATCATTGTTGAGCCTAAAAATTATGCCCACCAACTATTTCATTGTAATTAATCTAGCCAAATAATGCATGAGGGGTTTTTATATTCACCTATGTAATTTTCAAGCCATTAATTGATGAAAACCCACACACACATGGCAATTTCAAGAAAAAAAAAACCCATCATGACCTGAACCCATTCAAACTATCTTTGCACATTTTATAATTGGTTTTATAGGAAATGGTGCTTGATATTTGTGAGTTTAATGAGTGTCTCCTTTTGAGGGAGGGGGTTCATTCCCCAAAATTAATGGGAATGTATTCAAATAATAAACGAGGTTTACAAACCTCAACTAGGGGTGAAGAAAGTACATCTATTGGGCCAATGTGCATTGATAAAAACATCCTCTAATATTATAAGGTTAAAGAAAACAATTTGCCCATTGGATCATTCATCATGTGGTTTCCTATTTGCCACATATGATTGTTTATTAGTTAGATATTTAGGAAGGTTGTTGAAAACTATTTCGAATTTGAAATGATCTTTGAAAGGTTAAATTTTTTTTAAGTTGGATCACATGCAAGTTGGTGACTTTGTGCAATGTTTTTTTATTCATCAATGGTGGGTTAAAATCGACAAGGTCATGCTTCAAGTTTTTTAACAAGGTTGCATAGTCGATGGTCTTGGTTGGGGCCATGTGGAATGGCTCATAGTTTCACAATTTCAATGTATTGAAGAAACTTTAACTTGAAAGTCATAACAAAACAAATAAGAACCAAAGCCTAGTTTGAATTTTTAAAGATGGAAGATAGGGCTGATCATATAATTAAAAAAAATTAAATGTCTCTTTGAAAAAGGTAAAGAAAGAAAGAAAGAAACAAGGGTAGCAACATTTGAAAGAGTTTTAGGGTTTTGGGCTTTTAAAAAGATGATAGTTTAGGGTTGTTAATAATTTCATGATTTTGGGGTTGGTAATGAAGGGCTTCAATGATTGTCTAGTCTTTGAACTATATAATATTTACTAATGTTGAAGATATGTAAAGGCTTATGAATCCAAAAGAAGGTTTTGGGGTGTAACTAGGAAGAGAAGAAACATTGAAGAAAGTTATAAAAGTTGTGCAAACACACAAAAGTAGTAGAAACAATTAATTTTTTGTAGGCTTGATTGCCACTTTTGTATAAGAGCCTATGGATTTTGGGTAATATACATTTTTTTAGAATATATATTGAAGCTACCATAATAATATGACTACCTTTTTCTTTGGGTGCATTGGTTTTCACTTTTGTGAAGTTTTGAAAAGAAAAAGGCCAAAATTTAATGTTTTTATGGGGGAAAAAATGTCAAAATTCCAAAAAATTCCATATATATATCATACCATATTTTTATACATGGTTCAAGTGAGTAATAAAAATTACATATTTTTAATTTTTTTCCAAGTCCATGTTTTGTTAATGGGTGAGTTTGGTTAAATTCACCTTCTAAAAAATGCATAAATTCATAAATTCAAATAATTAAATTTAGTTTATATTAGTAACATTACTTCCAAATTTTATTTATGTCAAAATTTAATATATTATTTATCATATTTGTGTTTGTTTTATGTATAAATGTTGTTTAATACTTGAAAAAATCTATTGAACTTAGATTTTTTTATTGGTGGTTCAAAGCTTTGTTATTTTTGATAAATTGGATGATTTTCAAAGGATATGCCATAACAAACCATTTCTTCTGTAAGTTTGATGCACTTATGTTTTTGGAGGTGTTTAAACTTTTTCTTCTCTTCCATGCTCATTTTCTTTTTGCATGTTTTCCTTTCTTGTTGTTGTTCCATTTTTTAAGGTTTGTAAGTTTGTGCTCTTGTTCTTGTTGGATTATTTTCCTTTTAGAGTTCCTCACAATAAATTGTGTATGGCCTTAGGTTTTCTTAGTACAATTGGACAACTAACTGGATTATATCTTTCATTATCCTTTTTGTGGGGCACTTTAAACTAAGGGGTGGTGAAAGGCTGCTGAAAATACCCACAATATTTGACAGGACCATGCAGCACTTGTTCAAATTACCTATTGAACTAAATTAACAAGTTGTTCATTAATTTTAGTGTGGTTTTCACCTTGTCCACCTATTGATGCACAAAAAATTAGTTATCAATGTTTTGAGTGCAACAATAGTACAACTCATTCTTCAAACTTGTGAAATACATGTAGGCAATGTTTTTTAGGCTTTCTTTTAGACATTCTTTCTTTCCAAGTTGCATTGATTAATATTTTGTTAAAAACAAAATTAGTGAGTAATGCCCTTTATAAATTTTGAAATACTTTCATGAGATTTGGTGAACTTTGATAAGGGAAATGTAGGTTTTCTTCTTCTATTGTATCTTCATAATCAACTAGTTGTTATCTTATGTAAATAATAGGAGAGGGTGAGGGTTTTTAGTGCTTGTTTATTTATTTCAAATGAAGTTTTTTGGAGGCTAAAGGGTGTGTTTCTATTGTCTCACTAGTTTGGTAGCAATATAAGTGATAATGGGTGAAAAGGAACGATTATATTTGTGTTTTTGCTTCTTCCATTAATACATATTTTTTTCAATTTTGAGTTAAAGTTTATGCCATGCAATTTTTGTATAGTTTTTTAGGGAAGCTTTTTGTTGTTGGTTTCTTTCTCTCATTGGTGTGTTCCTTATTTTTTGCATTTTATTTGCATATTGCTAGGTTTGTGAAGCCGTGAATTTGAATGGGCTATGTTGCAAATTAGCCCCATCAAACTTCAAGTGTGCATTCTATTACCTAGCTTTTTAAGAAATCATTGTGTTTATATAACACATTTGTTGATTTGCAAAATAGATTACAAGGAATTCGCATATTAATGATTGGTTTTTTAGTTGTAAATGATTATTTTTTAGTCATAAATGTCACATGTGACTAGTATTGTGTTTAGTAGTCTTAAACAAATCACATAATTTTTTTGTCACAAAAGATGTGACATGGCACTTAATTAAAATGGTAGTCACAACATGGTGTAATTAACACCAAATTTTCATGCAACCAACATGGCGTGGTCATTTACAATTGGTTATTACAACAAAAATTTGCAATCATATATACTTATGTGGCACGACCATTTGCAATTAATATTATAAGTAAAGTGTGGGGACACCTCAATTTCTTTTACCATTAAAATGTTGACATGTGGCAAATTCCAAATTGAAAAAATGGCATCACATGGAAATATGGCTACCATACTTCCTAAGCTAGCATAAGGTTTAGGCAACTTAGTTTAGAAGCTTAAAAGGTTAAATATAACCTAGGTTAAGTAGAGTAACTAAGCATATTTGATCTAGTAAGATCCTAGTGTGAGGATTTGAACCTTTCACCTCCACACTAAAAGTCTAAGTTTTAAACATTGCACCATTTTTCAATAAATGATCATTTTTTCATCGTATCATTTATGAACATTTTTTCTTATGTTATTTATGTGGCCTAGCCTACTTACCCTAACTATCTAGCTACTTGAAATTATTTTAAACTATTCAAAGTTATTTTAGGTTAGGTTACCTTATGTTATTAAAAAAAAAATCTACCTTAATCTATTCCATATTATTTAATTTTAGGCTACTTTTGGCTCTTATAAACTCTTGCACCCACTAGTAGAAATTTTGGGTTTTGCAACATTTGTCGTTTGTAACAAAAATTTAGTTGCATGTGACACATGCAACTACAAATTCATGTAATTACCTAAGACAAGTCGCACATGACATTGAATTGCATGTGACACTACATATATAACATGTATATAGTACTAATATACGTGCTCATCCACACATATTGATCCAAATGTAATTGCATTTTATATCCAGTTCTCCTTGCAATTACAATGCAATTAATCAAAGTATGACATGTGTTTAAAAATTGGATGATTTGCTTGTGGACACATGACATTTAAAAATTATTTTTGTGCTATCAAAATTAAAAATTCATTGGATTAATCTCAATTGTGAAAGTTTTTTCCACTAGGATGATGACAAGTGGGACACCATGGAACATTCATTGACCATTTGACATGTGTCCATTTCAAAACACCAATTATATGGTGACATGTGGCCCACCTATTTTTAATTTTTAATTAATGATATCTAAATAATCCAATTTAAGGTTAGTAAGATGTTGACATATGGTGCCTAGGTAAGTAGGTAGCTAGGTAGGTAATTACTGGGTAGGTTTACTTAAGTATGTATGTAGGTTGAAAAGTAGGTAGGTTTAAGTTATATAAGGTTTGGAATAATCTGATGTAATTTGTAAATTTAACCATTTATTTAATGTCAAATTTTTTGTCTACACTCATCCCCAATGGCACATGGTATTTGGTTGGTATAAGCTTATTGCACCTAATTATATATTATCCAAAATTGGATTGGAAGTCAAAAGATATGAGACAAAAAAAATTCCATTGCAAACCTCATGAATTAACATAGTTGCACATTAAATGCAATTATTATATTATGGCAAACTAACGCGAGGAGAGCTCCGTTTCTTTTGGTGTACAAACAAAAGTTAATGTCCTCCTCCTGACGCATCTAACACATTAAGAATCATCGAAAATGTATTAGAAATGAGAAAGTTATGGCCTCCCAAAGTAAAACGGGTCAAGAATTCAAAAAAACAAACAAAAACATTACAAAGGCTGATTCTTAAACACCCAAAATGTTCCTTGTATGTTGCTCTATTGCTATTAGAGTTCAAAGATGATTTGTAGAACTTTAGATGGCGTTCTTATAACACTTTAAATTGTTTAAAATGCGTATGAAATAAGAAAGTTCCAAGGTTTGAAAGTAGGAGGGGTCCAAAAAGAAGAAAAAAAAAAAACATTTCGTAACTTGGAAAGCTTATTTATTTATATTTATTTTTGTTAATTTTTTTATTACTCCTTTTCCTTTGCACTTTAAAGACAATTGTAGGAATTTTTAATAATTTTTATTACTTATAAAGAAAATGTTATTTTAATATTATTATCTAACTTAAACTAGTAATTAACTTAGGATGTTTGGATATTTGTAAGTTAATTAGTGTAGCTTACTTACCATAAATATTTTAACATAAATAATAATATTTAAATATATAATACTTATTGAAAAAATATAAATAATTGATCATCATTATAATTATAATAAAAATTTAATTAATAATTATGATTATTTATAATAATTTATAATATTATCATATTAATTAATTCTGAGTATTTTTTTTGTTTAATCAAATTTACATTATCTGAAAAAAAATTCCAAATAAAATAAAATAAAATAAAAAGTTCTACTTCCTAAAACAAATATTTAAATATATTTGACAAATAAAATATGAGAACTTGCAATATGTATTTAAATCATGGTTAGTTTAACTTAATTTAATTTAACATAATTTAATTTAGACATAATTATTTTAGCCTAATTTAATTTAACCATATTTATTTTTAGCTTAATTTAGTTTAGCCATAAATAATTTAGCCTAATTTAATTTAGCCATATTTAATTTGGCATAACTTAAATTAGCCATAATTATTTTAGCCTAATTTAATTTAATTTAATTTAGGTTAACCATAATCAATATAACTTATTTAATTTAGCCATAAATAATTTAACCTAACTTAATTTAACCATAATTATTTTTTCCTAATTTGATTTAGCCATAATTAGTTTGGTCTAACTTCAGTTAACCATAATTAATTTAGCTTAATTTAATTTAGCCATGATTAATTTTACCTTAATTGAATTTACTTAGTTTAGCCATTATTAATATTTAACTTAATTTATTTTATCCATAAATATTTTAACCTAATTTAATTTAGCCATAATTAATTTAGCCAAATTTAATTTAATTATAATTAATTTTAGCCTAATTTAATTTAACTTAATTTAGTTTAGCCTAACTTAATTTAGCCATGGTTAATTTAACATTTTAGTTATTTTGGCCTAAGTTAATTTAGCCATGGATAATATAATTTTTAAATTAAGTTAACCATGGTTAGCTTAGGCTAACTTTATTTAGCATGGTTTTAACCTTTGTACTAGAAATACATAATACTATTATACATAGCTTATGTAAATACATTAAGTATATTCATTTAAGTATGTGTAAATTTAAGGCATTATTTTTATAACACATGTCTATGTTGTACACATTTAGTGGCACGTTAATTGCACACACAATAGTATGGCCCAAAAATTATATAATACTAGATTTGTAGTTATAAACATGATTGAAATAGTTGCAAATGATAACCAATTGCATGTTAATTGTATAATGGCTGGTTACAAACAATAAGATTTCTATTAGTGACCTTAGATTATTTTTGACTATTATAGGTTATATTTAATTATTTTACCTTAACCTATTTTATAATCTTCTACCTTAGGCTATTCTTGGTTATTTTACCTTGGGCTATTTTGGGTTATTTTATCTTTTGCTATTCATGTCTATTGTACCCTAGGTTATTCTAAATGATTTTAAGTTATTTTATAATAGGCTATTTTATGCTACTATTGACTATTTTACTTTCAATTATTCTAGGTCATTATACTTAAAATTATTTAAATTTTTTTTACTTTAGGTTATTTTAGACTATTTAACCATAATAAAAATGTCCACTCATAAAACTATTTTTTGTACACAAGTAAAAATCTTGGGTTTTTTCACTACATGGCCATTGCAACTACTATTTGACTTATTATCATCATGCACAAATAGCAAGTGAAATTATTTTCTAGTTATTTGTGCATAATTTTGATATAGTGAAAACAATGATTGCTTTGTTCATTAGCATTGATTTTTTTCCTCCATGTTAGATTTTATAATAATAGAAAAAAATTTGACATGAAAAATATGTCAACCTTATATTCCTTGCAAAAGTGGTAATATTGTTTAGTCATTCTTTTAACAACTTTTCAACTATTAACATTTAGCATAAGTTGAATCATTTGGTTTAATAACAAGTGAAGAATGTTATTCATAAGTTACATTTTGCACTTACACAAAAAAGTCACCTTAATTTAATTTTTAATAAGTTCAAATTGTTGATGTGGAGATTAAAGTAGCATTTAACTTTATTTACACATTGCACTATAATGGTTAATGATTTTTTTGACATCTATTCAACTATCAACATGATACATGAGTTAAATTGTACACTTTTATCATGTTGAAATCATCACCCATGGGTTGTCAATTTTTACACTTATCATAATTTAATAAAACACATGCAATAATTTATAAAAACCTCACATCTTTTGAACTATCAACATTTACACATGAATTGAATAATTCATTTTCAATGTGTTAAATCAATTACTATTTAATTGCATTTTATACTCATCACAATTTCTTAAAATGGATGTATAAAAACATGTTCTGTTTCGCATTTATATTTAAAACCAAAGATTAAGTCAAAATGTTCATATATACAAAGTCTAGTGTCCATATAAACCTTTATATTTAAAATTTTTAATGTTCAAACTTGTACATTTACATAAATTTAAATGTTCACAATGTTCAAGTTTTTTATTACAAATGTTCACGATGTTACAATAACAAAACCTCAAAAAACAATCCATTATGCTTGCTTCCATGGATTCTGGGTTGTGAGCGTCATATAGTTTTCTTGCATCAGTTGACAACAATACTTGTCTTGACTGATACTTAGCTTTTGCTGTTGAAAGACATAACATATCCAGTGACATGAAGCGAATGACTCGTTTGTTACTTGGTTCAATAACGGATTTTCTCTCATATAAATCTTTCTGAAAGATCTGCCAAATTCATATTAGCAGCAGGGCTTGATAAGGCAGTTGGGTTGGTGTAGTTGTAAATTGTGTGCAGAGCCATCCATTGGACTGTGCGATTGCTACAAGCGGAATCGATAATACCATCAAGGTAGCTCCCTCCTGCAATCAAATATGTTGCCACTGAAGAACGAAATGCTCCATGATTTTTCTCATTGTTTTTAAGTGCTAGCAAATTTTAGCTCAAGAAAACCCATCAAGGTATCCTCTTCCATATGCAGCACAAGAGCTGCTTGTGAGAAGTACAAACGCAGCACTCTCAACTGATCAGATCGAGTTGTGCACTCCTTGGAGCCTGCTGTTTTGAGGGTGTAGTAGCATAAACAACTAGTTTTATCGTTATGCAGAATGCAGTGCAATGACACAAACTGGGTTGTGCAGAATTTAGGACTGTTTTTTCATGAGAATCTCGGATGCTGATGAATCTGTTTGTTCAGCTGTGGACACCACGTGCAGGTGAGCCCTCAATTATTGCTGGGGGTGAAGCAGGTCCTGAAGCTGTGGACGCTGCTCGAGTCATGGCTGAGAATCAGCTCCAGATGAGACGGCAGCAAGAAATTGGTTTGTAAGTTTCTCTCAACTCGATTTTTGTTGGGTGGCCATTGGTCAAACAACAGAAGCAAAGTCCTTTTCCAAAGAGATGGGGGCCTTTGATGAGGGAGGATGGGTAGTACATACTGTTTTGTGTTCGGTACTGTGGATCCAAATTGGAGAACTGGTGACTATGGAGAAACCCTTTTACTTTGGTGGTTGAGATGTTGAAAATTTGAGGCACAGTTGTGTTATGACCTCGGGTTCTCTGAATTGAAGGATGTTGGGCTCATTCGAAGTTGTAGGTTTTTTGCACAGGCCAATGGAACTGCTGCAACGCTTTAGAATGCAAGAGGAAGGGGAGCACCCCTTCTAGTATACACAGAGTTGATAACTCTTGCATGCATGCTGGAGTAACCCTTCTAGCCTTGAGATATTGGGGTTCACACTAAATTGCCCAACTTGTCTGGTTGGTGGCATTCTCAATATAGGCTACAGGAGATTTGGTTTTAGGAGTACTGGCTGTTGCTTCTACACTTGATAAACAAAGTGTATATAATTATATGAGTCATCTTGCCCTTTCCAATGAGATTGTGCACAATGTCTGTGCAGATGCATGTGTGAAGCTCCTTAATCCCTGTCCTGATTGTGCAACTGAACAAATACACTGCATAGCTAACATTTGCGCAATGTTCAGCGTCAGAACACTAGTAGATCTGCAGGGAATATGGACAGGGCTTGAGATTGTTGTCCATGTGCCAGGAGTGTTGCAATATAGTATAAAATACTGCATGTGGTCTGACATGCCCAGAGTGTGCACTATTGTCTAAAGAATGCAGTCCACATACCAGGGAGAGTCTGCAAGATTGTGCACAGAATCTGCACATAGACTGTGTGTACAGAGAAGAGAGAGCTTGAAAACCCTAAACCCTAAACCCCCTAAAACCCTAAACCCTAAACCCAGTTGGGGAGCTCCTCAACTCTGTGACATACATTTCCCAAAATCTTCTAATGGGTGTGTTGTATGCTGGGTTCAGTCGCTGGTTATGGATTCCATACAACTTGGTGCTCATTTCTCATTTTCAAAGAAATTGAACTCCTTTTAAGATTTCTCCATTTTATTTCTTGATGTATGAAATATATAAATTGTAGCTAGATTTTTTTTTTAAATTAAATTTTTTTGGCTATATTACTAATTTTTATTGTTACCATGATTTAACATTTGTTTTTAATCTTGTTTTTGTTACAAGTTTATGTCGAAGTATTTACAGATGAAAGTTTTTAATTTTTTTTATTTAAAAAGGACATTTAAAATGGTGATCTCATAATAATGATATCAATGAATTATTATTATTGTCAATTTTGTGGTGTTGTTCTAATGATATTCGTTGATAGGAAGATTTAGTTATGTTTTGACTATAGACAATATATGAAAATATTAGTTTGTTAAAATCTTTTTATATTTTTGTTACAAGTCCTAGAACCTATTATAGAATATATGTATATATATATATATATATATATATAAGTTTAAAGTAAGTTTGATGTTAAAAACATATTAAAATTATTAATCATTATGAATAATTCTTTTGTTCTTTCAAATTTGTGATCTCAAAGTTTTAACAAAAATTCATTGAACTTGCATTATTTTCATAAGGATCAACAAGTGTTGGAGTTATAAACCATGTGCATCAAATAAGACATTTTTTGGGAATGTATTAGATGATTGTTTAACCTATTTTTTTCATCGTATTATTACTTAATTTTTTAAATATACACATATTGAAACCAGCAGCTGAACAAACATATTGAGATTCTCAGCCATGATTCGAGCAGCGTTCACACAGCTGATTGATACAAGTGATTAACCCCTATGCCACATCGTTTTGCTTACACAAGTTAGTTTCAACCATAGTTAACATAGTTAACACAATTATCATAATTAAAGGACTAACCCTCTTAATAATTAATTAGTGTCAAACATGAGCTATAAGTATGGTATAACATACTCCCAACAATATGATGTCAAACTTATTACAAGTTTAAAATAATGGACCAAAAATATACAAGGATGAAAATAAAAAGTATTGGAAGGTCAACAAGTTTGGTCTTTCAAGCCTTAAATTATGTTATTTAACGTTGTACAATTTAAGGGTGTCATGGTTTGACTACTAGAGCACCAAACATTATTCTTTGTTTCAAAATTCAAATCTAAATAAGAATGATAAAAATAATTGCATACAAACCAACAAAGGACATGAAAAAAAGTTGTGATTAAATAGGTGTATGGTTTAAATGAATGTCATCCAATGTTTGAAAGGGAATTGAAAATAAAATTTGCAAAAATCCTTGTAGCTTATCACAAATAGCACAAATAGGTCTCTTGTAATTTAAAAAAAAAAAAAAAAAAAACTTTTTTTCAAATGTTTGGATTTTTTTTTTTTTTGCATCTAAAAATACATAACTTCATTAAATTGAATTAAAACTTTTTGGGTTCTCTCCCCATATTAAATTAAAACTCATTTCA
>Ga0116231_10001530_pt1 | contig 47336 bp, 47 predicted proteins | sample S1TSphgellanicum_2_FD_89695 | JGI IMG/M metagenome (GOLD analysis project Ga0116231, IMG submission 89695) | Host-associated microbial communities from peat moss isolated from Minnesota, USA - S1T2_Fd - Sphagnum magellanicum MG | ecosystem: Host-associated > Plants > Peat moss > Unclassified...
CAAGAACACCCCAATGCGAGGTGTTTTGCCCCTTGCTGTCGAGCTCTGAACATTCGGGAGTCCCGGAGGACTCCCAACCTCCAACTTTTCCAAGTGTTGGGCTTCACCCCCACACTTGGCCAAGTGGGGTTGCGACACTAGATGAGGTGCCTCCCAATTTTGTTGTTTTTTTTTTCACAATGAACCAATTTGATTGGCCCATCTCACAAAAAAATTGAAACTATGGAGGCTCCCCAAGATAAAAGGTTCTATTTTGAAGTATTGAGTTCCTCCCCTTTGGCCCACCCATATGGGTGAAAGGAGGACAACAATTTGCCAAAGCATATGGGATTAATGTGTGATGCTATGGAGAATATGTTGGGGAATACATTGGGAACTTGGGCAACATATTGGGAACCCATTGAGAACTTAAAGGGAACACATTGGGAACGAGAGAAAAATGAAAAAAAAAATCCTTCTAGTCCCAGCAAAGCCTTGGGTGAGCACCTAATAGCAATTTAATTCAGTTTCCATGGCCACAAGGCATTTCCCTCCTTCAAAATGGTCCATTCTGTGAAGCAGAAGGCCCCATGCCAGATTTTGCTGGACTCCACAGAGGGGTCTAACAGCAAGGTAAGTGGGTAACTGAAGCACCTAGGTGGCATCCTAGGTGGCACACACCTGTGCATTAGGCACGGGGTTCACACTCGTAATGGGTACAAGACACAAACGAAAAACTGGAAAGGGTTGGGTACTCCATCTTTCCATAGGTGGGAACTTGATGGGACCTTATTGGGAACTTGAAGTGAATATGTTGGGAATAAAGGAAAAATGAAAAAAAATCCTTCCCCTCCAGCCAACCCTAAACTTAAAAGAAAAATTAAATCGAAGGCACTTTGAATGCAATGCTGAGCCTTCCCATTAGCTGCATGAAAAAACGCCTTTTTTCTATTGCACGCCTCCACGCGTGTCCGTCCGCCATCTTTTTTTCCTTTTCTCGTTGTCTGTCACCACGGGATTCTTTTTCCTTCCGCTGTTTCCTTGCTCGACAAGCTTCTTGAAACCAAAACCAAAAGACATAAAAGCAAGAATCATCGAGAAAGTGCAGAGGAAACAGGAAACAGGAAACCTTCTTCGTCCGCACCTTCTGTTCAGTGGATCCAAAGTAACCAAAAAAAAAGTTAGTGTGGAGCAAGAATCATTGCTGCAATTTCTGTTTCTTTCACAAAAGTCCAAGATTTTTCCAAACCACAGTACACCTGCGCTAGTCGCGGGTAAGTATATAATGCCCGCGCACCCATCTTTCTGAGAGCTGTGATCATTTTGCGATCTCTCCAGGCTCTAGCAAACCGATCTAGTGCCAGCATTTGCGGATTTATATACTCTCTCTCTCTCTCTCTCTCTCGTTTTCTCTCTCTCGACGGCCTTCTGTTGTGCTTGAGAAATATAAATTTAGAGGTGGGTACTTTTTGCTAATGATTTTTATCGAGACTTAGAAGCTGTGGCGTCTGTTGCACAGATAATTTCCAAGTTTCGGACTTCTTCCCTCTGTTGTGTGTTGTTTGTCAACCCAACTGGCTGCTTGAAATGGGTTTCAGTGGGAGAGAACATGAAGAGGAAGCTTGAGGTTTAGTAGTGCAGAAACATGTCAGAAATGGGTCTCAACAGATTTATACAACATGAAAACACAAGACTCGATATATAGAAGATCAATTTTGAGTTTTTCCTTCCTTCCCATCTCTTCCTTGAAAAATGCCAACTTTCAGCTCAAGTCCATTATGACAAAGTTTCTTACTGTTGTAGAAAGAAGAAGCTCAACGCGTTAACAGGCTTTGAATGTGGGGGAAATTATCTGCAGAGTACCTAATGGATTGCATAGGATATGGAGCACATAATGACAAAGGGCTACTGGTGCCCATCGAATTCAAGCGCAGGTTCGGGTTTGGCCTTTCTGTCTCTCTTCTCTCTTCATGCTTCTTCTTGTCTGGTGAAGCTAGGCGGCTGTGTCGAAGATTCTCCATGTCTGTCAAGAGACTCTGATCATGACTCACGACTTCAGTCTCTGTCTGTTGCAACAGGATTGCAGGGCCAGATGATGTGACTTTCCGGACTACCCATTGCGGGGTGTGCTATGCAGAGGTCCAATGGGTGTTCAATAGAATGGGCACTACCAAGTACCCTATTGTCCCTGGGTATGTATGTTCCAAAGTCTGCATTCTATTCCACTATATTTTGCAATTTTTTGGCTTTTGGAAACTCCATCTCAAATTTTGCTCATCTCGCGCAATGTTCCTCTCATGTGCATCCATGCTGCCTGAGTTTTTTTGAGACTGCAAAAATTCATCCTGCTATCGAGGATTGTAGGTATAAGGTGGTTGGCATATATTATCCTGGTTGTGATGATGATGATGATGAGCAGCTTCTGAACTTTAAACCAAGATACTCATGTCAATTCTGTGCTGCAATTTTAGGCATGAGGTTGTAGGCGTTGTCACGGCTGTTGGTGACAATGTCAAGAAGTTTCAAGTAGGTGATCGAGTAGGCGTTGGGCCTATATGCAACTCTTGCCAAGCCTGTGAATATTGCAACAAGAACATGGAGAACTCTTGTTTGAAGCACCCGACTCTCACATACGATGGCATTGATGTTGATGGTTCTGTCACTAAAGGAGGCTTCTCTAATGCCATGGTCACTCATCAAAGGTGAGAGGGGTACTGCAACCCCTCCAATTTTCTCCTGTTGCAGTAGTTACTGTCTTGAAATTTTCCATCTGAAAGTAAATTGGAAAGCAACTCCACTGCATGCACCTAAAGATTGTCATTTGGATAGGACTAAATATGGAGCTCAGAGCTTCTGTTGGATTTATTTTAATCACGAAAATTCCATCCTTGTGGAAATGATTTTCTGTTCAGGTTTTGTGTGAAAATTCCGGATACCTTGGCATCAGATGTTGCAGCACCACTTTTGTGTGCGGGAATCACAGTTTACAGCCCGATGATGCGCCACCATATGAACCAAGCGGGTAAGAGCTTGGGTGTAATTGGGTTAGGCGGGCTTGGCCACATGGCAGTGAAGTTTGGCCAAGCATTTGGTCTCCATGTCACTGTTCTCAGCACATCACCTGCTAAGGAGGAAGAGGCTCTTCGTGTTCTTGGAGCTGATGCCTTCATAGTCAGCAAAGATGAAGCTGCCATGAAGGTTTTTCTAAACTTTCTACCAGTCTCCATTTTGTTATGTGGCAAGTGAGATACATAATTATATTTGTGGGTTCAAGGTTAGGCTGAGACTTTTAGGATCTAGAGTTCAAAGTTGGGTAACAAGTTCTCAGTTTGATCTAGCCACCATTGAATTGGTAGTCCGACTTAGATTTTATTATTTTGGCTTGCTCTCATCAGTCATAGAAGAAATACCTCTGCAACTGTGGACTGAATAAAATGTTGTGCATTGTTGGGCTGTCAAGCATCTCAAAGAATGCAAAATGGTAGAATCTTTCAACAAACTCTGAAGAAAGGTTGGGTCTATTCTATATTTGGTTCTCATTATAAGTGAACTTGTGAAATTGACTTAAGGGAAGGGTTGGAATGCTGAAGGCTGCTGCAGGGAGCTTAGATTTTATTGTGGATACGGCATCAGGGATGCATCCACTTGATCCATACCTATCACTTTTGAAGCAGGAGGGCATAATCGCAATTGTTTCTGCACCTCCTGAGATGAAGTTCACACCTGCGATATTGTTCAGGGGTAGGTGATGAGGTCAACATACCCACAAATTCATGATTTTCCATGTGGGAGTTGGACACTTGCAAAATGTTCACATATCAAATTTGTTGTAGCTTTTGATATGCAACCTATAAAATGCTTGACTTGAAGATGTATATAACAAAACACGGAAGTCTTCTTACACATGTGATAATTGGATCTTCAGGATTGAAGACAATTACTGGAAGTACGATAGGTGGGATGAAGGAGATGCAAGAGATGCTTGATTTTTGCGCTGAAAAGGGTGTGACACCCATGATTGAGACTATTCCAATCAATTATGCTAACGAAGCACTCAAGCGGCTTCAAAACAAAGATGTGCGCTACCGATTTGTCATTGACATTGAAAATTCTCTCAAGGAGTCCATGAAGTAGACAAGGAAAAAGTCAAAGTATTCGTCCATCGAGATTGGATGTATCTTCAACCGAACATAGCCACAAAGCATTCCAAGGACCAGGACAATGTCCTTTAGCTGTTTTTACTCTCTTTGTTAGCACATTTTGTATGTTTTGGAAACGAGATGCTATCAAATGACGATACTTGTCGGTGCTATGTTGAACACTGTTCCTATTTCTTCATTCATAAAAGAAGAAGGGCATACAATCTGTATTGTGTATGAGTGACTGAGCATAATTATAGTGAGATTTGTGCATCTATTTTGGAGGTGGAGACTTTTGAACAGAGTAAAGAGGAGTAACCAAATCTTCAATCTTATGCAATACTTGATACCAATGGAGCAAGTGTCACAAATTTGGACCTTATGTTCAGCCAGTTGTGGCAGGCCAACCACAAGCCAACATGTGTCCAATCATTGTGGTAGGTCAACCAGAAGCCAATGTGTGTCCAATTGTTGTGATAGGTCAACTAAAAGCATTCTTTTTTTTGGGCCAATTGTTTGAAACCTCCATTATCAGGTGCAAATTTACAAGGGCAAACCCACTTTCCCACCGCTGTGGCACTCACCTCATCCAAAATTTGACACAAACCACTTTACAGTTGCCACTGGAGATGCTCTTAAGGGAGTAATTTCAGGTTGATATCTGAGTACCGTAAGAGAGAGGACTCTGGCTAAGAATCTGATGTTGATTGCAATTGCAAACCTTGGATTGCAACAATCTGCAGCTGTTGGACTTTCCAAACAGAAAGATTGAGAAATCGATTGAAGGAACAAGATTTGAACAGCAGAGTACAGAGTACAGATCTGCATCCACAAATTTCCTCAGCAGTCAGATTTCATCTCCTTTGCAATCTCTTATACCTCATGAATCAGTACATGCAAATTGATCAAGCTCTCAGCATCAAAAAATCTGTCACCGATTAACTTCTCCTCATACTGAATCTACAAACAATAAATTTGGCAAATCTGAAGACATTCACAAACTGACCTTCTCCAAGCTTAAAACTGCACTGTCAAAGCATCAACCAATCCAAGAAGCATGTGAAGACTGTAAGAGATAGTGCTACTTTGAAGAATATCAAAGCACCTCATCATGGACAAGAAATACTATTGTTCATGTCTACAGGTAGTAAGGAACAAAAAGAGCATTTGATGCATGCAACCATCTCCCACTATTGCCTTGAAGCTACAATGTAAACTAAACCACTTCAGAAAAAGGTTGCAGAGGGCATCCAGATGTGAATACACCAAAAGAAGAAATTTGAGGAGAGTCCCATGAACAGGTCCAAATGACATTTTTCCTTTGAAGTAGTATTACAGTACATCTATGGGATTGCAGAGAAAATTCCCCAACAAAAGTTTGAAGGTAACACAACAATGAGTGCCATTATAACCTCCTAAGTGTCAAACCACAAGAGTACAGTCTAGTCAGCAAGTGCTCATTCTGAAGTATGCATTGATACACTCTTTGTTGGAATTGTGGGAGATAAGACTGAAAAGGGGTTGCACTGCTAAAAACATTAAGTTCAGCAATGGATCCAACAATATAAGGACTTCAGGTGATGTAAGAAACACCAACACTAACACTTCTGAAACAAAACATATAGCAAGTTAAAAAACCAGACAGATCTTGATTCATTTCATTACTGACTTCTGTACATGGGAGAAAGTCAATAGTAAGGCCCTCATCCCCAAAAAAGTTATCTCAAAAGCATGGATGATTCAATACCCTCACACTATGCTTGGTATGTCAACAACCATACGGAGACTAGTAATGCTACAAGAGCACATCATTTCAAAAGAATTACTAGAGATTGTCCTTGAAATATGCACAACAGCAGCATTGGGGAGACTTTTATGAACCCTTATGCATGCTATAATGCAAAGCTCCAAGTCTAGACCAATTCATCCAACTGGTTAATGATATATGATTCAGTGTGGAAGAGCAACTCGAGCCTTGTACAAACAAATGTATGCCATGTGCCAGTCACCGCCTCCAGAAAGCTTTGTGATATCCTCCTCTTTCTGCAGAATGGGTTGCTCATCATCAAACTCTATCCATTTCCCACTATCCTGTTTGACCCAAGCCACATAATGCCCTGAATCTGCACTGCGACCCTTGTGGGTCAGGACTGCAACCAAGTCATAAATCCCTGTCACTTCAGGTTCTGGAGCACAAACCTTCTCTGAAGAAGAAGGGTGCCGACCAGCATCATCCACCATCTCAACATTTACATCACTTGTACTTGTTCCCAAATTCTGTAAGGCCTTCACGCCTTCAGCCCCTTCCTTCTCCTTTTTCTTAAGACCAACTTTGGCATCTTCAGTCTCCTGGTACACCTTGCGGGGTCCTTTCAACTTATCTCTAAGTTCCTCAGTGCAAAAATCAAACACATCCAATACCAAAGGATAGCCCACCTTCCGCAGAATCTTTGCCTTCTGGTTTGACTCCCGCTTCCAGAAAAAGCGTACAAACTGTACCGTTAAATATGGTGGGAGTTTGTTGATATGGGACTCTTTAACATGGAGGGTGCTGTGGCCCAAAATAGGTGATGTCTTCTCAAGCTCAGATTTCAACCCCTGTTTGAGGCCTTCATGCAAGTGATTCACTTCACTTGAAATATGGCACTTCAATGTATATACAGTCTCAGATTCTGAGCTTTCCTCCGCACTTTCTGCACACTTGATGATACTTTTCAATTCAATCCCAAACAGATGCTTAACAACTGGATTGGTAGCCTCCTCCTCATCCTGTGGTACTGATTGCAGGCGCTGTGATAGTACATACAATAACTGTGTCCAGCACTCTTCAGCATCTTGTTGCATGTACAGACCATGATTTGTCTGCTGTGCAAATTGTGGGTACCTGTAAAAAGAAAAGTAGAGAAGATAAGGCTCACTGTAGACTGCCTTAAAAGGAAAGAGAAAATATCTTCATATGTACAGTGAATTTCTCAATACAGACAATTTAAATCAACCTGAAAACAAGTAAGAGATGACCCAATAATAAAGTTATAGATATTTGGATCTGACAATGCAACAGCAACCAAACAGCAAACATGAAAAAGATGGAACCCAACCCTAAAGAAAAGAGAAAACAAGACAACCCAACCAAAATAGTTCAAACAACACTGACAGTTATATGCATGTTCAGGGACCTTTGAAAGCAACATGTATGGTATTGACCACCTATCATAACATCCCCACTGACTTCATCAGTTCCCAGCAATGGATAGAGGTTAATGTCCAACATTAACCAACATATGAAGTTTCTGTCACAAGAGTGGCAGTTATCGGAAAACTTGGACATGGTGCTGAAATGAAAACGATGAAAAAATCCACAAAACAGAAAAGAAGTCTCAACCAAAATAACCCCATATCCACCAAGAAACAAAAACTAGTCAAATGAACTCCCATCAAATTAGACCAATTAGACAAACTGGAAGAATGAGGAAGGCGAGTACTTTTTTCGCAAAACTGTTAGGAAATGAATTGGAGCAACAGGGTGAAGGCTCTTGTCAAGCTCCCCAAACAAGTCCCTGGTTGCTGCAGTTAGGCTGTGCAGCAAAGGATCGATTCCTGTACCAACTGCTGCCGAATACTCTTTAAGTGCCAATCTGAGCTCTGGCACAGAATGCAAACACTGCACTGTTGAATTCATGTAACAAGTATTGCCAAGGTTCACAAGCCCTGCTGTATGACCCAATGCAGCTGTGCCCTGCTCATCTTCAGGCAAATCTTCAATAAAGACAGGACCTTTCTCTGGTGCTTTAGGAATCTCATCGGCAGTTCCCATGAGCATCAATCTCTGGCCCTCCTTCACTCCCAGGTTTTCCCAATCACCATCATCCTTCAGGAGACCTCCTTTCACCGTAATTTTCTGCCTTTCAGGTGGTACACCAGTCAGATCATAAAGCTGGCACTTGAACACATATGGCACTTGCTCTGTGTCAATTTCCACTCCTGTGAAAACTTGCTTCTGCCATTTAACACTCACTGTTGGCATGCTGCCACCTGTGGACTGTCAAAAAAAAAAAGTAATTAGAGAACAGCAATACTTTGAATGCAAATTACAAAGAGTCCAATGATCCCACACACAGCTTTAAACAATACACATACAGAATTTCCAATAGCTAATTATCAAAAGAACCAGTCATGACATCAGATACAACCTTCAAGCTGCAAACTCTAGCTCCCAAGTTTCATTTGTTTCAAAGTAAAAAGAACAATCTAAGCTACGTACTCAATTCCATAAAGATAAAGGAATCCAACACTGTGACCAATATGAGAACAATCACAGAATTGCTCAAGACTGTCAAACAGAACTGAGCTAGAAACCAAACTTAGGGTTTCCAAAGAAGACAGAGAAATCAGCAACTGGCACTTTCAGGGCACATACTTCCAAATAAAACCTGAGCGAGAAATGACGTCTAAGGTTCCAGCAACCGCGGCAAGTTCTTACAAGCCGTAGATTAATTAACTCTCTCTTGTGGGAGATTTCTGCAGAAACAAAAAAAACCATCTCATACACGTACAAACAAAACAAAAAAGCATACCTTCAATATGCAGAGATTCTGGTGAGATTGCGAAGCCGGACTCGCACCGAATCAAGTGCGCAACGAAAATTGTCTTCTCGCCCGCTATTTGAAAAGTGTCGAGAACTTCAAGAAAAATCCAATTCGAGAACCCAACAACTTCTCGTCTAGCGATGATTTGTTCGTTCCTCGAGACTGCGCAAACGCATCGATATCGGGAATGGAGTAGAGAAGAGAAGAACTTCTAACCCTAGAAAAAAAAATTCATAAAATATTTGCAAAATAATTCACCCCTCGAAAAAAACAAAAACCCACCTCACCAATAATCATTATAATAATGACAATACTCTTACTATTATTATTATTATTAAAAGTCTCTTTCCCAAATAATAATCTATCTATCAAGGATGGTAGTTTATTTGTTTAATTTCTATTTATAACTATATTTTATTTTTTAATTTATTGGCCTTGCCTACCAAGGCAAGGATATTATGTTTAGATTCATTATAAAGTATACTAGTAGCTTAGGGGATTTTAGCTTCTAGGTAATAATAATAGGTTTATTTTTGAAAGATGATATTTTGGTTTGTGTTGAAAGTTGAGATTAATTATAGGGTTATAATATCTTGAAAGATTTTGGTTTGTTTTTAGAGGATTTTTTGGAGATTATATTTTTGCATGGTGAAATATTTGAGTTTCCATAATTCTTCTTTTACCTTTAAGATACTTTTTAATGTAAATGGCAAGGCCACTAGTGTGACATACCCCTTGTTTGATTTTGTGTTTTGTCACATTCAGATCTCTCAACCAGAGTGCCCATTGTCATGCACATTGTCATGGACTTCATGCTCTTAGAAACAAGCAACTCATCCTATCATCGCATAATATGGTTCTACCTAATATTATATGACCATGATCAATATTTTGTTCCAAAGACCAACTCTTTAGGAAGGAAAATAAAGAATTTTTAGGAGTATTTTATTTTTTGAAATTGAATATTCAAAATTAATTAATTGTTTTGGGAAACATATGCCAAACTTGCCAAGGTACTACAATATATTGAATGTTTGCAATCTAAAATTTTGAAAATTGAAATGTTTGAATTTCAATGTGTGAATACTAAAAACTAAAATTTGAAATTTGTATGTGAAATGTTTGGAATCTGAAATTTTGAGAACTAAAATGTCTGAATTGGGATGTGTGAATATTTAAAGCTAGAAATTGAAATTTGAACTCTCTATGTGAAGCGTCTAAAATTTGAAAATTTGAAAACTGAAATGTCTAAATTTAGATATGTGAATGTTGAAAGTTGAAAATTGAAAACTGAAATTTAAAATCTCTTTATGAAATGTTTAAAAAGAATCTGAAAATTTAAAAATTGAAATGTCTGAATATTGAAAATTGATCTCTCAGCAACTGTCATACAACAATTGAAACTTAAACCCTACAACAATTGAACCTTAATGTCAGCATCTTAAGAGTGTTGGTGTTGTTGAAGACTTTAGTCTTATACATGTCCTGACTCCGCCCAATATACTTCATCAAAACATCACCAATCTATTGTAGTATCCTTCCAATTTTGTTGAATAGACTATTAAGGCCATCTGAAGGTTAACAACACATCTGCACCTCCTTACATTGTGACGTTAGTTAACAAGTGAAGAAGATTCCCCTTACTACCATTCACAAAAAGAAAGTTATAAAATCACCAAGATTTTTGGAAGATTTGCATAGATTTCTAGCTTTCTTCTTTTGAAATCAATGTATTTAGCTAATAGGTTATAGGATTCCTAGATCTTCTACTACTCTATTTGTATTGTAGCCAGATTTGGCTAAATCCTCTTGTGGCTACTTGCTACTTTTGGTGCAACTGAAAATTGAAAAGAAAACTGGGCTACAACTTATGTAAATGCCTTCTGTGTAATTGACTCTTGAACCTAGTCATTGGATCATTGTAGGACCACTCAATGGTAGTTGGTTCATATACAATAAGCATCAGCCTGCCCAAAGTTTAATAGCCTGTAGTAATCACAAGTTGGTATGCAGACCACAAAATGTTAATGACAACAATGCAAATGAGATCACAGACACCACAAGAATGTCACAGCCTATGGTTTCCCAAACCAGCTGATGGACTTATAGGTGGCCAAACGGCGCAGCAGGTCTCCCCCGTCGCAAGGTCGGCAACAAGAGGTGGTGCTAAACCAGGAGTTGCCAGAGTCCTAATGTACCAAGTCTTCCACACATTCATCGTTGAGTTGATTTTGATTGAAGATTTTTTTTTCCTTTCCTTCAATTCATGGTGCTGCGCATGACCACTTCTTACAGGCCTCAAGCTACACAAATGAATGAAAAACTACCTCTGGAGTCATCCCTAAATTTAACATTGATGTAACATCTTCATGATGAAAATCCCGAATTATGAGAAGTGCACCCTTGTTTTGAAGTTGAACCCCCTCGAGCTTGGTATTATTGCATTTCTCCAAACTTTCGCACCCTAATGATTTTGTTACAAATCAACCATGTTTTTGGTGATGAACATGAAATTGTTTGTGAAGGTCGTTACAAAATCGAAGACACCTTTTATTTTCACATCGTCTTCAATTCTTGACGTTGGACATTATCATTGGTTGCATGGTCCAATTCATCAACTACCTCTTAATAGCAAAATGGACTATTTAATTCACACCATTCGACGCATCCTAAATTTTTTGCAATTATGAACTATCACTATGGCATAGCCCAAGATTCAACATGTAATTACAGCTTCTCGTTAAACTTATCCATGATCTGAATAAAATTTTCATTCATTATGAAATTCATGTTGCCATCGCCACCCTCACACTATTCATTTAATCGTTAAGTTGTTTCAGATTAATTTTACACTTATAATGTTTGAAGATTATTCTATTTCCATTGGACCCTTCATTGACACCCCTTCAACTGCTTCACAAATCTCAAACATCTTCACTAACCACTAAATACCAGAACAAAACCAATGTTTTGTTAAACATTACGAATTTTGGTGTTTGCTTCTAACCCCAACCCTTTAGAGATTTTTCACCCCTAATCATGCAACTAAGGTTTTAAAACTATGATTATTAATTTTTTGTTGAAGAAAAAAAATTACCCAACACCTTATTCATCCAATATCGAATTTTGAAAAATAAAATAAAATAACCCCCTCATGCAACCATGCACACTCATCATTCTTTATTCTAACATGAAGTTGTTAAAAACCCTTAATAGCCTTATCACATCGAATATCCCTAATGCAATTCTTAAAAATTGAAATTACTGCACATGGCTGTGTCAATATGGCTCACACAACTAGAAACAACAACATAAAGTTGGGGTGTTTTCCAACAATTCTTCTTATTAACAAATCTTGTTCTTTACCTCATAAAACCTTCAAGTATGAAAGCAAATGCAACTACAAGGTGGGGAGTTCGATGGCAGTGTTCCTAATACTAATGAACATTTCATTAATGAGGTCAATTAAATTTGCAAGTGTGGTGGACTAACCCGACATTTCAATGGTCCCCATAATTTCAATTGATTATAAGACCACATCTTTGTTTTGCTTTTCAAAAACCAAACCATCTTGTGATCCTAAAGGGTTTGTAATTGGTTGGTGCACCCCATGGTATGTACCCACATCTCGATCAATTGCACCATCATGAACATCTAGATGCAAAACTTTGAACATTTTCATGATATGTTTATAGATAATTCCTTGTTGTGCATAAGGATAGTCGCATTGTGGCCACTTTAAATTTGGAGCATGTGTAGTCCACACTTTGGGTCTACGATTCATGGATGCAACAAACATAATGTCCTCACCGTCTAGACAAATTAGAACATTGCAATCAAGTATATCTCAAACTCGAAGCACGACACTTGCCACAATGCCTTCCTGTTTTTTGTTCTTAACATACCCAAAGATCTTACATTAGATGTTGTACCACATAATGTGTTAACACATCTCCCACAAGGTGATAAATAAGCCAATCCATTATGTGCCTAGTGAATCTTTCTCTTGAACAAAACAAAATCCACTTAATGTTTGCACGGTAAGATTCAATTAATGTATTGGTGTCTTGGCTTGCATGTGGAATGTTGCATTTTCCAACACATGATATGGCCGCCTTACGCAACCATTGTTTTTTAAGGTACTTCATGAAGTGGGTAGCATTGGGGCACCTTGTTGCTGGTAAGTGAATTTGTTGTTTTGCCCATAGAATAGCATCAACATCAATGGGGCATCCACATGAATACATAATCTCACCAAGAGTAGATAAAACTAAAGCATGGTCTTATGGCATTGCAAATTTTTTTATTGCATTCTCTGCCCATGTTTTTTGCACGTGCCATAAACATAGAAATTTTTTGGCTCAATCCCATATGTTTCTACAATATATATATCAAATAGTGAGAGTAAATCTCACATTATAGTTGACAATTGAGGCATGGAGAACATTAAGCAAAAGGTTATATGATACTCAAACATCATTCACTTACATGTTCAAATGAAGTGGGACATAGAAATGAAAATGGAGGGTAGCAAATGTTGTTCACATATGGGGTGGTCTCTGCAAAAACCAATTTGTAAGATTTCCATTAGGATAATTAAGCCACTAAAAACATCTTGAAAAGAGGTTCCAATGGACATAATAATTGCATTGTCATCATGAGACACATGTTCTATAAGAAGGTCTACATACTTAAAAACATTTATTTTAGCTTGAGTGTTGTCCACAATTATAACATTAAACATCTAGTCCTTTGGCAAACATTGGGACAATGTATGCAAAACAAGGTGAAGGTCAATTTCCCGAACTTTTCCAATGATAATGAATGCAACATGTATTCCATTCTACGACTCATCAAACATCATCATTGTGTAAAGGGGGTATTGCAAAACACAAAATTGTGGTGTCAAGAATAATGGTCAAGTAGGTTATATTTATATAAAATTTAACTTGTAGACAAAACAATGGATGAAATGTACCCACCTTTGGTTTGTGCCAAATGTTGCATCAAAAGAGATCAAACTCTTGTGTCCAAACTTTGTCATCATTTTTTGCTTGCCAAGGGGTTTGGATGCCAAATGTGAATGGGGTATCATCTTGGCTTGGTAGGTTCAAATCCATTGGGGCATGTTCAACATAATAGAAAATTGAATTTGGGTTCTCCATATCCCAGATTTTCACATTCATAGGATCCTTGGGGTGTTTTTGCCACAATCCATCTACTCTTTTCCTTGATAAAATTTTGACATCAAATGGTAGAACAAATATGTCTCGTGTTATGGGCTCATTTTTTAAAGCCTTTTCTCTCACATATACCTTATGATGATCCATGACTTGTGCAGGAGAAAGCCCTTGTTGAAGGAGCCCCATCAAGTGAGCTTTCATACTATCGGACAATTGTGAACCAAGGGTATGTTGATATCCAACAACAACTTTACCATGGAAAACCTCACCTTGTTTGTTTTTATGCTTAGGATTGAGGTATATCAATTGATATAAACTTGGGTCTAAGTATGGTTGTTTTGCTATGAAAGACCATTGACAATTTCATTTGATTGACATACTGACCATTGTTTTGGAGATTCTAGTGCTCATTTTTGCACCTTGGTTGGATTCTGGGAACTCCAACAAAAAAAATTTCGCCTTCTTCTTCTTAAATGTATCTTTTTGCTTGTGGCGTTTCTGTTTCTATTGTGTGGACAACAACTTTTGCATGTCTTGTGGAATCATTCTGTTTTTTGGCCCAAAATTATAATTGAACATGAAGAACAAGGACATGAGATGTGAGGTTAGAAATCAAAGATTGTGGATAGTCTACAAGAATTATGGTCAAGAATGGGTGGGGTATGCATGTCATTTGCTAACTTGTACACAATTGAAGCATTGTTTACTCAAGGGTGTGTAAGAGTGCATGGGGTGGAGGATCAAACATGGTCTTTTGTTCTATTGAACTTGCACATGAAACTTTCATTGTCTTGTTCATCATCCACAAAATCTTGCAAACAATTTCACGAAATTATTGCAAGTTCACAATGGGTGTAGAAGCCTCCTCCATGTGTTACATGAAGCAACCATTGTATGTCAAATTTCTAAAATGGCCCAAAAGGAGGTTGTTGCATAGTTGCCTTCAACGTCTCAAACAAGTCCATTTTTCGATTAACAACAAAAGTTTCATGCCCCATGTTTGTGATTCTTAAACCAGTCAACATAATTGTAAGATCATGGCTTCAAAATGAAAAATCATTCACAATAGAAGAAGACATGTATCAAGAAGAATAAATTGAAAGCATGCAATGTAGGCCTAAGGGACAACAATTTAAATGTGAAAGTGGTGGTGTGCTAAGCAATTGGTACTTGTGTTTTATACATCATCCACATGAGATTTGTCTTCTTGGCTTGCCATAACCACAATTATCCAAATGTAGGGCAACTGTGAATTTGTAACGTTCTTTGCCAAAACTAAATAAGACAACCTTCGGAGAAATCAACATTTAGAGAAATTGATGTCTACATCGATTGCAAGGTTGTAGTGTGGAACTAAAATGGTTGGTTGTGGTTGTCTTGTAGACTTCATTTAGAAATCTTTTATTTTTAATCGATTTTCAAAATGTGATCCTACATAGAATAACTGCATTTTTCTAGAATGTAGAAATTGGAAAGGATGCAATCAATGGAGCGTAGAATTTTAAAAAGACGTAATTGACAGTGGACTACAAATTTTTTTTTGACTATGGTTCAAATATTTTGTTGATGGTGAGAGGAGGTGGGCTCAAATGTGCCATCTGGCAATTCCGATGGTGGGGTTTGCACACTAAACTACTGTCGAATAAAGTTCGTTAAAGGGTGTTTAATGCCCCACTATGTGTCAATTGACCAACACATCGTGCATGTGTGTAAAAGTCAAATTCAACATATGGTTCATGCATGCACAAGTGAAGTTGCATGGACCCTAACATGGGATTACACCAAATTTTGCAAGTATGTCTTTAAACATCAATACACATGGTAGTGTTTCCAATGAGAAGGAATTGTGTTAGTGACTTCCAATTTCTTTATAGAAATGTGCTTCTAGGATGGGGTTTTTGAGTTTTTTGGGTTGGAAAAATGAAGGCACATGGACTTTTGAGGCTCACAAAATTTTCGAAAAAATCTTTTGCATGCAATTCTATTGCGAGGTTGTGTGTATTAAAAGGGAGGGGGGGTTGGGGGGGGGGCAGGGGAGAGTTGAAAATATTATTCAGGATTGTTTAAAATGTAGGTCTTTTGTGTAGTAGCAAGATCAATAGTGTAGGGAATGGTTTTGTTGACATTACAATGTTTTGTTGCATCTAGAGTGCCGTTGTACACCTGTGATGGATTGTGGTAGATATATGGTTGTGCACCATCTCCATTATGCCTTTTGTTCATGTTTTTTCAAAATAAAATAAATTTTTGAGATATTATAAAAAATGTTTTAATCATTGCATTTGATAAGTGTTGGTGAAAGTATATTTGATATTAACAAATTTAGTATATATATAATTCTTTGTACACAATTTGTCATAACCACAATTTTGAACATTACATGGATTTTGCAAACATTAACAAGGAGTGAACATCCAATCACATTCGCAATTGCAATTAAATACGATTTCAAAACAATAAGACATTTTTTTTGAATATTTCATTCATTATTTTCAAACCTAGACGACAATTTTCCTCTTGATTACAATTCGTGGATCCATTGGTGTTTTGTGATGATTATAGCATGCTTACATTGTAGATATTCAAAATCCAATGCATGGTTTTCTTTGTTTTTCAAAACCAAATAAAATATAACATCAATGAAGGCATACGTAGGTATTATTGTATGTACAAATTTTAATGATAATTAACAATATTTTATGTGCAATTTAGAGAAACGTTTAATACATGTTCAAGGTGATACAATTATTTTTTCAAAAGTCCAATTCCTTGTTAACTTGTGATATATTGATTACTAGTCTGACCCACAATCAAATGCATAGATTTCATTCAAGAAATATATTTTTATTCACAAAACATGTTCACCAATGTAACATATGGCTTGAAAAGTAGTTCATAAAACTATTTATGATGTTTGAAAAGCAACCATGTTTGTGTATCCAATGATGAAGCATACAACATAAAAGTAACCCACAAGAGTCCATGTATGAGAAACAACATTTATCATGTTTGAAGAAAAAATCATGTGTTTGCAAATTCATGCCCAACTTCACCTATCTATATAAATGAAACACAATCAATATATATATGAAGACTCATGTTGATTTACCAAATGTGCACAACACTCAAATTACAAAATTGCTTCCTAAAGCCAAAAAAACTACCCATTTACTTATAATTTCCAAAACCTACAATCCATAGATCCTTGAATAGTTTACCTTTAACCCAAAGCTTCCGTAATGGAGCTTCTAAGAAACATTATCTTAATATATATATATAATCATTTTCCATATTAAATGCATATCATAAGCATTCATATGTTAACATGTACAATTTATTGTACATCAACTCATCTACCTAGAGGCGCTAAGCACAAATCCTTTGTCCTTTGATTTCAAGGGACACAATTTGTAAGTGGAAGTGTTCTACATTTATAATAGCCTAGTTTGCAAATAAGGTTCATTACCCTTTTGTGAATGACTATAAAGCCTTTAAAGCTTAGAGAAAGGTACATTTAAAAATTTAAGAATTTATGCTTTTGGATTTGTTTAGCTTGCTAGAAGTTGAAGCATCAAATAAAAGGATGTACATACTATAGTATAGTACCCTGGCACTCAGGGCAGTTGGTATTGAGAAACATGAAAATTTATTAAAAATAATTGAATTATAGGTAGGCCTAAGCTCCCTCCTACTCCTAAAATAGTAGGCATTCAGATCCTTCCTATTTGAGAACAATGGTTATATGCCAGAATCGGTTCTGAAACTGTTGATAACTGTGGTTATGTATTGGATCAGATCACTTGAGTTTTTGAGAACCATGGTTATCTATCTTTAAGAACTACCCTGAGAACCCATGGGCACCGTTTTCCATTTCTGATTGCTGCCCGACAGCGGGCTGTAACTCATAACCAGTCCACTCACAAAGCGTCAGACCATCACTTCTATTCCGCATTGCGGTGACAAGCTGCCATACAGACTTCATCAGCTCTCTCCACAGTGGTCATTAGATAATATAACAATCAGCCCAAAATCTGCACATGAGAACCTCTGCATGATTCAATTCAATCGGTTCACCAATTCTCTCAATTTGTTCAAATACCAAGAAAGCATCATTGAACATGTAAACAATCAAGTTCATGAGTAATATGCAAGGTAAAGAGTGACAATCTCCCTGTTGCAGTTATTACAGATGAAGCTCCCTGCACTACCAAAGATGGTGGGTGCCAGCAGTTGCCCCAGTAGCTGAGACAATAATGCAAAACACAAAGTAGCAGGCTTTCAGAAAGTTCACAGAGCAGGGACAAGGTGCACTGCATAACAATGTGGCTCCAGAAGACATGATATGCAAATGACTAATGAACTTAGAAGTAACATGCCTGACAGTTGCACGGCATGGTTAAATCTCTCAAAGCATTGGACCTGCAAGTAAGATGGCAGGCATGCTGTAAGCAAGTTGACATGCTTTTGGTTTACACTACAAAAAGCAATCTGGGACCAACCTAATTTTCAAAGTGAACAGAATGAGTAATGCACCCAGGCCCAGAAACTGTTTCACACCCAGATCCAGAGTCAATTAAGACCATGCACCAGTATATTAGGAAGCTTTCCACAGAAAGGAATGGTCTATCAGATTTTATTTTTCATAATTCACAGTTCAATAGGCATGGGTTAAATGTTGAAAGCACTGCTCATGGAATTGCAAGGGACAAGGAACATCACTAAATTTGATAATAAACCTGATCTGGCTTCCTTCGTTTATTCCATGAAATGGTATACTGAGTTGATCTTGATACCTACCGTCAATTTGCTGCAACTGAAGTGAAAAAACAATTTCAGCAAGCAACAATTAGCTCATTTTCAGATCTTCAAGTCAAAGTTTCCAGCTGAGTCATGCAATCATGCAGTCATGCAGCTAGCTATATTCACAGAGTTGCATAGCTGGATCACATTCACTAGCTTTGTCGTAAAGTTCTCCAATACCGTAAACATGCAGGATTAGATCGAACTGCTGTTTGCAGCCATGATCGCTTACTCCGCAATGTCTCTGGTGCTTGCAAGCTCTCTTGTGTTGTATCTCTTGATTGCTCTGAAAGTGACCCCATTTGGAAGTATAACTCCGCAGGCCTATGTTCTGCAAGGCAAAAAACAGCAAAAATCCTTCAGAGGGCTGTTGGGCACATTGACCATCATCCCATGTGACTTCCCATGAGAAACCAGCATTGACTCTTCTTCTCTGATGTCCAAGTGATATTTTGAGGACGTCCATCAATAGACACCATATAACTGATGACCAAATAATGGGCCTTCCATGCCACTCAACCCATCCAGCTCCATCAGATAGATTTCCTACATTTTCTGGGTTGATGAAATCTGTTATTGTAACCTGTAAAACCTTCAGGTTCATCTGCTAGTATGTGTCTTCAAACTCATGGACCACTGCAGCCAGTATCCATTCTTCAAGCTTTTTTCTTTACCACTTAGTGATCATGAACCTCATACTGGTTGACTTTAGGAAGCTGCTTAAGAAGACACATTCAAAATCAAGAATACCTGCAGGCCACCTAGCCCATGCCATGTGAAGACTTTTCTCCCATTTCAGAGGAGTCCTGCTATGAGAAGTTGCTTTGCTGGCCTCTGTTTGAGCCAGCAAGGCATCTGCTACTGCCAAACCTGCAGAAGCACTATTTTGCACTGCCTTCTGCAGACTGTGAATAGCCAATGATAAATATTGCTGATGACCTCCCACCTTGGCCAGTTCTATGCATATTGCACCTGCATCCACCAGCAACATTTATCCTCAGGCTTGATCCTCCTACAAGATCAAAGTGTAACTTTCTGCTGCCCAATTCAACAAATTAATGGCACCGGCTGAAGGAAAGTTTTGTGGCATAAGCAAGGCATCATACCATGAAAAAGATGAAGAATAGGGTTTCCTGAATGAAAAGTCACTGCTTTTGCAGCAGCTTTCTCAGCAGATAAGTAATCTTGAGCTTCCAAAAAGGTTTGAGCACGACCAAGCCACCACAAGGCCATCCAAAGCCCTTGATCGACCCCATCTTTCATTTGGACAGCATGTTCAAAACTACTGTTCTGCAAATCTCTTGATCCAGCTTGATCTTCCAATTCAGCTAACTTCAATAAGCCCAGAAGATCATCTGAAGAAGTATTATGATGGCAACTTTTCAGCTCCATGTGCAAAAGCTGATGATTTTCTGTAGCAGCATAGCACCGTGCAAGCTGGAAGCTTGCAAAAAGATGATATAGTAAGTTAGATGTGCTCAGTTCAGAGGCAGCTTTTGCATGCTGCAAGGCTGATGTTGTATCACCTAACCGCAGAGCAGCATCTGAGGCACAAACTTGGAGTATTGAGCCCATAACTGGGTCACTAGCAATAGCTGCAAATTGGTTGCATGCCATTCGATAAATCATCTGGCACACCTGCTTCTGCTGCTGCATCTGCTGTTGTAAGGTAAGTATCAGACTGTACTGTGCCCTGCTGTTCCAAGGTTGTGTGTGTACCCACCTGCACATGTCCCTCTTTCTGTCATGCATATAAAACTCTGACAGATGAGGAAGGAGATGATATCACCTCCCCAAGCCCAACTATATGGACCCAAAGAGCTGCACTGCCCAGTTGCAGGAATGTTGCTAACAGTTATTGTCAACCTGGATTCCCAGCAGGTAAGCACAAGAAAACAATGGTTCCCTCCTGATGGTGTCCACAGCTAATTGCTTAAAGGTCTTCAGGGAAACAGCAATGATCCTTACAACCAAGGAAGGTAACAACAGATGGATTATAGCTAAGATGCCTCCTGCACCCTAAACATATCCTTTACATAAATCACTGGTTAGAGTATATACAGCAGCAGGTCAGAGTATATACAGCAGAAAACTCATACCGTTGGACTAATGTGCGTGCTGGGATTGCAGCACCTCTCTGATGATTGGGTGAAAAGTAGAAATCAGGCTGTACATTTCCACACACACTACAGGCTACCACTGCACATGTTGAACTTGTGCAGACCACATCTTGCACAACTGTAGGATACAAATGCACATTGCAGCACCGCACTGCAAGCTTTGCTAGATTTCCATAACTACTCTCTGTGAGTACTTGACCAAGCTTAGCCCTGCCACCAGCATTCATCATTGGTTCATTAGCCCCTATCTAGCAGTCCTAGATCATAATGGAAGAAAACCCAGAAATCTGGGTTCATAGAAATCCAATTGAGAAAGGAGTGAAACTGAATGGTAAGCAAGTAAATACCGCAATCGAAAGCTGTTTGGAAATGAATGCAGAGCTATCAGTAGACTCCCAACCACCCCACCATGGTGATGTCTTTCTGCTACTTGGTTAATCTGAGGTCCTCCCCAACACCAACTCCAGCAAAAGATTGATCAACAACTAGCAAAGAGAATCCTGGAGACCTTTCAACCTTTATTGATGTTTTGTGTAAGGCAAACAGGATGATTTATAGATCTCAAAAAAGAAAATCACAGGCAAACCATACCTGTTTTCCAGCAGCAAGCAACAGATGAGCTTGGGGACCTCTTTCATGCTCAAATAGAAGGTTGCGACGAGACAAAACTCCTGAGACAGACTGTCGGTGACCACTTGCTACTGCCAGAGCAAAAGCAGTGAAGCTGAAGGAATCAACTTTAAACATACGTATTTCTGTCTTCCGGATCTCTTCCAGTACAGCTGATGGACCAGAATCCCAGTACTTCATTTTAAAGTACAGGCTTAATGAAGTGGCCTCTTTTCTTGACTCAATAGCCTGTTCTGCCACTGCTGTTGCCAACTGCCTGTCACCTGATTCCCAAACTGCTACAGCATAGCTTTGCAAGGCCTCTGGTTCTGACAGCAAAATGCCTGTAAGAACCATTTCCCAACTGCTGTCAGTCTCCAGATATCGGTCAATTCAACAGCCAGTCGCAATTGTGAAAATTGACTAAAAAACTGAAGGTGCAAATGGCCAGAGATAGCTTGTACCAGAGCCTGCAAGCTGGGCATACTCTTGAATTGCAGCTCTTGTATTGCCCACCTGCCATAAGGCTATGTCAGTCATCAACAGAGCAGAGCTCAAAACTGCTACTCAAGCATCTGAATTGCAGAACCTACTAAAAGAGAGTGGTAAGAAACTGACCTTGCAAAGAACACGAGCAAGATTTAAAGAAACCAGATTGCTTTTGTTTGCCAAGGAAAGATGGTCTACTCCAACAGTTGAAGCAAGCATATACCCAGCCATCTTGAATGCTGCAATAGCAGCTGAGAAGTTACCCTGACACTCACATACAAGTCCTTTCAAGTTGTGTGCTTCTGCCATTTGTGGTGCATGTTGCACAGCCTGCTCTATAGCTGCATACACCTGTCCAGACAAAATTAATAGATGGTAGTTCAGGCCCCTCTGTTGCATCAAACAAAACCTTGAAACTTTGGATGCAACTCCAGTAATTTTCTGTATCATACACACTCCATTCAGTTTGCCTCATCTCCTTGAGATGGGTGACCTCCCAACACAACAGCCAGCAGAAATGCACAAAGCCCACATTCACAACAAAGTAGTACCATCAGAAACATCAGGGGGAAGGTTCTCAGTCACACTAGCTGCCCGGAGCTTATAACCAAAATTTTCTTTTACTTGTCCCCATCAAAGCATGGCTTCAATGGCCATATGAATGTCCGGTTTCACTCACATGAGACTAATTCTGTCTTCAGAACCCTGACAAGTGATATTGTGAGAAGTGAGCTCAATGCATTTTCACTGGTGCAGCTCATCATGGAACAAGCTGAGAATACATCCTTCCAAAATATCTCATATAGGGGTCAACTCCTATGATGGGATATGCTGCACTTAGAAGAGAAGGCTTTCTCCCATAATCAGCTGTCATATTGTCAAAATGGTAGTTTACAACACTAAACAATAATATTGAGAATGTGTGGCCTCAGTTTTTGCAAGTATATAATTTCTCCCCACAAGCAGAGACAAATTGTGAATTTGCTCAAAAATACCTGAGGCAAGTGCAGTTGGTGTGTGCAATTTGCCAGTTTTGCAAGGCCCAGCTGAAAGTTGACAACCTGTTTTATCAACAAACTATGTACCCATCAGACAAATTTGATGCTAGAAAGAAAACAGACCTGAATCCTCAGCCATTCATAGGGGGGTCCATAACAAGGATACCCATTCCTGAAATTTGTGCATTAATGACCAAGTCAAACTCATACGCAAGCCAGACTGTTGAATCTAGCGACAGGGGTCAGACATGACTTACAGGTGACAGATGAACAGCTTGCAAACAACTGGCCATTGCCTCCTCCATATCCTGTTTGCTGGAAAATTTAGCAAATTCAGACCATCCACTTGAGTAACAAGATCAAAGAAACTCAATGAATTGTACAATTCAGAGTTGATGATTTTCATACTCATGTGCAGTAGAAGAGATTCTTTGAGACAGATTACCTGCCACGCATGCTGTGCACCAGAGCCATGCCTGACCATGGAAGGGCCAAAGTAGCATCTGCACTCCGAGCTCTATCAAAAGCCTGCTTTGCCAACTCCTGCTCACCTTCGCACAAATACAGCTGTCTCTCCATTGACATAGTCCAAAGTTTAATACCACATGTATGCATATATGGCTACTTGTAACTACAAAGCAACAATTTATTGACTAATGCTTTTGATAGGGAACTATCAAAACTCATCAAAAGCTGGAGAAGAGGTGAAGATGATAAGGCGTGCCTGCCCAAGGTGAGCCCAGGTGAGAGCATGGTATGCATCAAGCCGCAGAGCTTGGATAAAAGCATGTTGCTTCAAGGCCTTGGGTTGTACTAGAATGCCAAATGTCACCCACATGTCTGCGTTGGTCCCGTCTAACCGCAATCCTCCCAACATTGCTTTCTCTGGTCCACTCCTGCAAATAAACAAAAAATTCCGGCTTCATTCATAATTCTTGCAAGTTGGCTGAATATTTCCGCCATTCATATCTATGAAATTGCAGAGAAAACTCCCCAACAACAGTTTGAAACTAGCATGCTAAGGATTGATGTGGTGGTCATATTACTATGAGTGTGACTGTCTCCACCATTTGTGCAAAGCATAGTCAGCAGAGGTGGAGGTTCAAAGTTACCATGCTGGTGAGCTTGCTGTTTTATCTCGTTGAAGAGAAGAAACAAGCTCCATTGCTATAGCACAGTCTGCAAATACACTGCCCTGGTCAGGGCAGAGGTGCAGCAAATGCAGATATGCCCGCATAGCTCTCTTGGCTGCAGCAACACGTTGCTGGCACCATGCTTTAATTCTCTCATGAGCATAAGCTGCCACAGTAGCACTCACATCACCCATCCCAACTGCTTCAACTCCTGCTTCAATAACTTCACATGGCAATATTTGAGCATAGGTAACCTGTGTCACCATAGCAAGGTCACACATTAGTGGGTCCCCATTTGGACAAACTGCTCAGTAGTGCACCTTGCTTGTAGTGAGCACAAACCCAGGCCCTACAAAGGAGAATTCACCCAAATTAGATACAATACCACTGGAGCATATCTTGTTTCTGCACAGACCATCTAACACCAAAGGAAGGCACTGGTGGAAATACCTCAATGTCACCCAACAACTTCCAAGCTGCAGCAACTCTGCCATTGCTTGTGGTGCAGTGGGAGACAACTTGAGATGCTTCCTGGAGTTTCAGACACATAAGTTGCTGGATCAAGTGAGAAAAAAGGCACTTTTATCAAGAGAATTCCATCAATCAAGGTGACATTCACAGGAAACACATACAGCTGGAGATACAGCTTTAGAGGGAAAAAGTATCCTGGACAATACCTCCAGAAGTGTTGCAGCCCATGCAAAAGCCCCAGTGCTGATGCATTCACGAGCACGACCTAAAAGTGCAGTGGCAAGTCCGCATTGTGCAACAACATGTTGTGGAGCTTTATCTAAGGCACTATGGAACATTTCACTTGCCTGCAAATAAAAAGGATGGTGATTAGAACCTCTCTCCAAGAAGCTTCGAGCAAGCTCTCAAATAACACAAATTCTACAAGACCTAGAAATGACCTTCCACATAACCTACTGGCTGTGCTCTCAGTCTGGAACCTGGGTAAAGGAAGCCAATGACAACAGGATGTTGCCACTCTGCAGTAAAGCAAAGACTGGTGAAGCTTCTTGTAATGCAACAGCACGGCCATATGCCTGCCACACAACAGGGTGCACATGAGAATTTAAAAAATTTGCTGAGTGAGAATCAACTCTGAAGGTACACAGCCACCTTGAGTGCAGCAGTAAACATGCCAAGCTGCTGATATGCCACACCAAGAGCCTGCAAACACAAACCATTGCATCCCATACACCAATGAGACACCAGTACCAATCTTAAATTTTTAAGCTTCAGATATTTGCATGCATACAATAAAAATTGCTCATAAGAGACAACTAGATGAGCACATGGACCAATTTGAAAGATAGTTACCTCCCATGAGCTTCCATCTGAAGAATAGCCTCGAAGAGCATGCTGCAGGTTTGCCACTGCTTCTGACCAATGCCTTGCTTGCAACTGTTCAAACCAACCAGAACCCCACATCAATAACAATTGCTGCTATGATACTAAAGTTGTTGGCACCTCTGCAATCCATTTTCACTACTGAGCACCTAGAATCCTTGACAAGCAAAATTCTGGAGATTGACAAGCAAGCAAGGAAACAGGAAAACACAACCTCAAAGAAGAGTGCATAGGTCAATAACCTCCATAAAACCCAGACGACGCCATGCCCAAAATGCTCGAGGAGAGTGCTGACATGCTTCACGGCATATAGCAGCCTCCAACACCAGCTGCCCTCCTTGTTCCAAGAGATTACAGAGTGCTTCCTATAGCCCACACCCATCAACTTTGTTCTTGATACAATGACTGCTAAGCATAAGTGTTGCAATAATGATTCTACTATTGTATGCTGCAGCAGCCACCCTTCAACCTGAACATAGAAGCAGGCAAGGAATCACATACCCCTGCCTCTTCATCTTCGGAATTCAATGTAATAGCCTTCTGGTAGCAACGAGCAGCTCGCCGTGTATCTCTCGCATTCTGCTGGTAGTAATGGCCTAGATAGCGGAACACATCTGCCTCCCTTGGATTCAACCTGGCAGCCTCCACCAACTGTGCTACAGCCCGTTCCTTCCCTTGCTCACCTCCTGTTTCCCAGTAAACCAAGCCCTGCAGTTGATAAGCACATTAGCAAACCCCTACCTCATACTTCTAAGAAGTGACATAAGCAACACATCTCCGAAATGCTACCAGAATTTGGCCCTTTTTTGATTCTAACAAAAAAATATGAAAATAGTCAATTGACACAACATGGAACAAAACAGAATGGTTTTTTTCCACCGAGGGCTCACACATCCATGAATTCCCACACATAACTGGCAGCGACATTCATCATGGCAGTATCAGCATGATCTAGTAGTGATTTTGGACCTACAATTTCTGCTTGAAAGGTGGCTATGAATCTTCGTCCTAGACACTAAAAAGTTTTTGCTTTTTTGCCACACGTTTGCTTGCACCGATTTGAGAGAGGATAGATGTGAAAAAAGAGCCAAAAAAAAAATCAGTGGGTGAGAGACAAAGAGAAGTTGCAGTAATAGGAGTAGCAATACCAGGCGACGGTGATAGCTGGAGTTGTCACTACAAAGATTTACCGCTTGCTCCAAGAGCTTCACAGCTTCGTCCACAGACCCCTGTTGAAATGCTACCCATCCTCGATCTGCCAATGCCTCATGGCTAATCTCTTTGGCATCGCTTGATGACGATACGGCTTTCGCATCCAAACTTACTTCTTTTGGCATTCTCGCCTATTCCCCTTACTACAAAGAACCCTCGCACCTTCAACCCACCCCCGCAAAAGTAACTAGGTGCCCACCACACATGCAAGGCAGATGTTCATCACCCAATAGGGGGAAAAAATTTGAACACCACAATCAAAATTTGAGGAAACCGGAAAACTTCACAAAGCAGATAACAAAACTCTCAATCGCTCTCTTGCTGGTCATCAAACACAAAACAAAGCAAGTTCTCGCCTAAACTCCAGTGTATACAGGGAACTCCAGACACTAAGCTGCTGCAAGTGGGATAGCCAATTTCTGCAGGTTTCAGGGACAAAACAGCTCTGGAGGCGGACGGTTATATCAGACGGTAAGTCTTGGGAGAGGTTGAGGACCGCAGGTTCTCAAAAGGCAATGTAGTAACAAACCGACGCTGGTTCAAACCCCAGTAGCGGCAGCGTGGTCGTTCTGAAAGTCGTGTGCGGGGGGTGGCTTGGTGGGTGCAGTTTGTTGAGAAGCGAAGGAGCGATAAGAAGAAGAAGAAGAAGAAGAAGAAGAAGGGTCGAAGTCGGTGGTGGGTGTTTTGGTGTTGTAGATAGAATCTGAGAAGTTGTTGTTGTTTTGGTTGTTGTTTGTCTGGTTGCTGCTCGCTCGGTGATGGAGGGCGGCGGGGAAGATGAAGAGAGGATGCATGAAGTGGCTCCTGATTTGAACGATGCAATAGAAGAAGAGGAAGAAGAGGAGGAAGAGGAGGAGGAGGAAGTGGAGGAGCAGCAGCAACAACAGCAGCAACGGCATGTAGGTGAAGATGAGCCACTACAGCAGGATGACGGTACGAAACAGGAGGGAAGTTTTCAGAATGAAGGGACAGCGAAAGACGCTTTGGTAGAGAGGGAAGGCAAAGGTTCGCGAGACGCCTTCGCAGGCAAGACGCCCAGTTCAGGGTTAGTTGCCAGGGTCCCTAGCTCCAGCTCCAACTTTAGCTTGAGGTTTAGCATCAGATGTAGCACGAGTGTATATGAGGTGTGGATGTATAGTAGTTGAAGGGGTTACTGGGTTAGGTAGAGTTTTGCTTCTCTCCTTTCTGTAGCTAACGTCGTAACCATTTGCTTATAGAGGGAAAATCTTCATCGGCGGCCTCTCTTCGGATACTTCTACAGGTATGTCATCGCTTTCTACCTTCCGAACATTCTTTTGTTGTCTTCTTAAGATCATGTTCTTTTAGTTCGTCAATTTTTTTCTCTCTCTTTTCTTCCCCTGTTTCTTTTTTGGGTATTTCCTTTGCTTCTTCTATTTTGTTTTACATTTCTCTTTTCTTCTTGGGGTTTTTATGGCCTCCTCCTTCTCTTCTAGTTTTTGTTGAGCTCAACAGCATCATGGCTTAGTGTTCCTGTGACTGACAGTATCATGATAGGAAACTCACTATGTTGTTCAATGTTTGACATTAACCTGCATCTTCTGCTGGGAGCTGATGAACTCAGCCTCAGTGGTGACATTATGGTATGTGGTCAATTCCATACATGTTGCTGTTGAAGGTCCCTGGACATCTGTCTGACCATTGCAGTTGTTCAAACTGCTCATCAGTTTTGGTTTTGTTTTCTCTTACCTTTAGGGCTAAGTTTCCTTTTTCGCATGCTTGCTACTTGGTTGCTGTTATGGTCTCAAATGTGAATTATTTGTAGCCTTATGACTGGGTTGACCCTCATTTCTATTCAGGTTGACTTAAATTTTAAGTATGGAGAAAATCTTGTTACTCATGAAGGTATTATTTACCTGTGTTTGTGGTACTAATGCTGCTCTACTAAAGTGGTCTGTATGAACATTTGTTTCCTCTTTTTATGAAGAACAATAGCAAAGTTTGGTAATTTTAAGCATATTGGCATGTTGAGGCTTGCTTGCATACTCCTGGTTACACTCTGGTTCTTTTGTTGCCGAAGTTGTATGCATCTGATGAGAAAGTCCTGGACCTGCTGCCTTCTCCCTTCTAGTGTCCAACTGATGCAATGCATTCTGCTGTGATGAAAGTCTGAAAAATTGCATGTCACTGAAGCTCTCATGAAGGATTGTAGTTTTCAAGACATTTGATGACCTATATGTCATCAAAGTCAAATTTCCACAAAAGCTTATATCACTGAGAGTTGTTTATTTTGGGAGGGGCAGCAATCAAGGTTCTTGCAGCTTCTGTGTTCTTCCGCTTACACTTTTTGCTCATGCAGACAATCTCACACGCCACTTCAAGAAGTATGGCGAGATTATAGATGCTGTCATCATGAAAGATCGCTCCACAGGTCATCCACGTGGGTTTGGCTTTGTGACATTTGCGGATGCATCTGCGTGTGAGCGTGTTGTGCAAGACAAGCATGTCATAAATGGAAGAACGGTAAGTGGTGGTGAATTATTTTATGTGCCTGACCTGTACCAGCTTGCTGGGCCTGCAGAGTCTATGTCCTCTCCTAGTTAGGTTTTACAGCAGCGCTCGTTTTTTCAGCCTTGCTTATTCACAGCATCATGTGCTAGAGTGGGAGACAGACCATTAGTGGTGGATGGGTATGCTCACTAGATGTAGCTGCAGGTGGAGGCCAAAATCTCAATTCCTCGTGAAAATATGGGTGCAAGTAAAGGACCGAAGACTAAGAAGATCTTTGTCGGAGGCATTCCTCCTTCTATCGTAGATGGTATGCAGAAAGTGCTTTGCTGGCATTAGCCTTCCCCTCCCTTTGTGTGTATACTTGAGAGAGCAGATACTCATGTAGTTTTCGTTGAACCCGCCTGCTAGAACCAGACCTTCCGATTCCTAAGCAGAAGCATCTTATGTAGCTAAATGTGAAGCTGCATATGGGGGTGGTGACAATGGCTTACACAATGTTATCTTTGCAGAGGAATTCAGGAGCTACTTTGCTGCATTTGGAAATGTGGTGGAGCATCAAATCATGCAGGATCATAGTACTGGTCGCTCTCGTGGCTTTGGATTTGTAACCTTTGACAGTGAACAGACTGTTGAGGATATTCTTGCACAGGGGAAAATGCATGAACTTGGAGGAAAGCAGGTTAGCAATGCTTGTTTTCATGAATTGCTCTTTAAGTTAGTAGATTCTTTTAAGGAGGCAGCTGCAAGCATCCTAGGGTTATATTTGTTTACTTTGTTGGGTATGCAGGTGGAGATTAAGAAAGCAGAACCTAAACGACCAGTTCAAGCCAATCCAGGGCATGGACCTGGGGGGACTGGAGGAGGTGGAGGTTACAATGCTGGTGGTGGTGGATCTTATGGAGGATACTCTGAGGGAGCCTATGGCAGTATTAGTGGTGGAGGCTATGGTGGCCCATACAGGTCTGGAGGAGTAGGCTATGGTGGAAGAGGGGGAGGAGGGTATGGAGGTGGTGGATATGGGGGTGGATATGGAGGAGCAGGCATGTATGGTGGGGGAGGATATGGTGGGGGTGGCACAGGTGTAGGGGTTTATGGCAGTGGTGGCATGGGTGGAGGATATGGAGGAGGCTATGGCTCAGGTGGGGGATACGGTGGTGGTATGATGGGTGGTTATGGAGATGGAGGTGATGGGTATGGAGGTATGGGTTATGGTGGATACAGTGGTGGAGGATATGTTGGAGGTGGCTATGGAGCAAATGGAGGGTATGGTGCAAGCTATGGGAGTAGTCGAGGATATGGCAGCAGCAATGGGCGATATCATCCCTATGGCAGGAACTAGATTTCCTGCTGTGCCATGGTTCATTGCCATTGGGCAATATAGGAGAGCAGGCAAAGGTCTTTTGCAAATTAGTGACTTATGTCCAAATTCTTTTGCAATGGTCCAGTTGTCAGTTGGTTGTAAGTTGTCTTTGCCGCTGCTGTTGCAGAAGATTTTTGTGTTGCAATTGAAATTACTGTCATACACTTTGGTGCAATTTCGGGTGTTCTCACCTCATATGACTTGTTCCCCTTGCACATTTCTCTATGCCATGGTCTCATATATCCAGAGTGCTTTCTTAGTAGACATCAGACTTCTAAGTTGCGGTACTATCATACATACTACTGTTAATGGTCCCTGAGCAGGTGTGAGACTGGCACTTTTGTTCATACTGGTGTGTGTTTTTTGTTTGTTTCTGTCTTACCTAGTTTGGTTCTTTCTGTGGCTTCCTGAGGAAGTGTTCACCTTGCTGTTTCTTCTTCATTGTGAGAATGGAGGTTTCTCTATTCTTATGAAAGATATATTAGTAGACATCAGACTACATACCTATAAGCATGAAGTAACTTCTACCAAGAGCTCATCCTCTTGCTGCAGATCACAGTGCCAAAAATTGAATACAAACAATGGTTTGGAATCTAAGACTTGCAAAGGACAGTTCCTCAAGTGAGGTTGTACTATTGAGTCAACCATAGGAGGAAAGAGCTTCTGTTGTTTTCCAAAAGGTAACTGAAATTATTCTTGATCAAAATTGCAGTACCAAACGTACATTGGAAAACACAGGGACACATTCATTGGAGGTGCAGTTGTGCAATCTGAGCTGCAAGTTGATAATAGGTAGTGATTACCTTGCTAGGCTAGTAATCCCTCTCTCCATGAACTCAGCCCTGTTGATAACAGGCAATGATTACTTTGCTAGACTAGTGATCCTTCTATCCATGGAGTCAGCCCTGTTGATAGCAGGCAATGACTACTTGCCAGACAGGTATCCTTCTCTCCTTGAACTCCACCCTGTTGATAACAGACAATGATTACGTTGCTAGACTAGTGATCCTTTTCTCCATGAACTCAGCCCTGCTTGCAACCAAGTGGGTTGTCCATTCCCCTTATGTTGCCATTGGCCAAGATAGATTATGTTTGTCATTGTGACCATTAATGAACCTCTTGCTATGCTTCTTGCATCCTCTTCAATTGGACATGACTGGGGATAGGAATGATCCAAAACTTCTTTCATGACAAACCTCTCAGCAGTTCAGGCTATCATAGAAACATAATTCAGCTTTCTTTCCTGTTGAGTTTCTTTTCACTTGATCTACAGAAACCCATGACTTGAGGGGATAAATGCAGAGACAGTCTGGAATGGAGAAGATCCAACAATTGAAATAAAGCAACATGCAGCACACATCATGTACAACAAACTGTGATTGAGTAGCAAGTTTGATTCTCTTCAAAATACTGGGTTAAGAGCCCAGTTGATTAGACATCCTGAGATGATTAGGTAGTGAGAGCCCTTAAATCCCAATCAAGAGTTTGATGATCTGAGTGTGCTACAGAAGCAAAATGTCCATTGTGGTAAGGAGAGTTATAGTTTGACTAGTGAGGCAGACCCCTCAACAACACTTAGTCAGAACTTTGTTGTGCACCTGAAAAATAGCACCTTAAAAGAACCGATTCATCTTCAGATTGACAGATATACTTTTACTCCTCTTCATCTGCTGCATTGTCATCAAGAGCATCTGGGCTTGGAATGCATCCTCAACATTGAGTGCATTGGCCATTTGCATGCATTCTATCTGATGGACTGCACTGCCACTATCTGAGGAAGTAATGACTTTGGAAAATGTGAAGCAGCTTTGGTAAACAAACTTTGATGAATTCAGACTTAAGGACTTTGATGTTCAGACTAAGGTTGCAGGTTTTACCTCAGTGGCATGCAGGCAGATTTCACAATGTTGCTTACGTCAGCTGCAGTCTTCCTATGTCTGTATATCTCTTTGTTGCCTGTGCTCATCCAAGAAATACTTTCTCCCCACGTCCAATTCTCTTCCAGAGCTTTTCATGGAAGGAAGGCAGGAGGTGGTGAAAGGAAGGAGAAGAATCATTGGCTATATTGTGATTGAACTCCTGTTTTGCTCCTTCATCAATCCTCTCCTCCCACTTTCTGACTTCCTCAGATGTAATTTCTGTTATCTTAGATATTATCTTTGATTGCCTATGTTTCTTGTCTAGCTTTCTTGGTGCTCTAAATGCAGACACAAAAAAGATACTACACATTTTTGAAGAGAGTTCACAAGAATTTGTGGGCATACCTTCTGGGGAATGCCATGTGGAAGGAGCAAAAAAGATTGGTCATGAAAACATAAGCTCCTCAACAATTTCCAAGACCTTGTTTTTTGGACCCAAACAATGGAGACATTTTCTGCAAATCCTTGAGAGCTCAAAGACTGAAGCGACATTCAGATCGAGCACTAAAACTTGGACCATGCACACACAATTTGACAAGGTGACAAACATACCAAACTGCACAATGAAACAAATCTCCAGAGAAATACTCATTGGGAAATCCCCAGAATGGGAATCCTGGCTTGTTACTCTCAATTGTGCTTCAAAACTGCTGAATTTTCATCTGGATTTTTTGGAGACATCATTTGAGTTGAGGAAAGATGAGAAGAAGAAGATAGGGCAAAAGTGTGAACTACTGTGAAGAACTAAATCATAACACTTGTGCATACACCGAGCAGGTTGTCATCCCATTTGAAGAGATCATGTTCAGGATTCCTTCCAGAGATCTTGAATTCTGGAAAAAAGCCACAGAAACAATGCACTCAAAGATTAAACAGGGTGATAAATGAAAACAGATGTTGAAATTGCGCAAACTTCCGCAGTCCCCAAACAACAACAGCAAGCAGCTGAGATGTGTTTACTGATATTTTCTTTCCAAAACTCCATGATTCAAGTGATGTTGTTTTGGGTCTCCCATAATCTCTAATTGTAGCAGCAGCCCCTGCTCAGGAATCTCTTGCCCACATGATGAATCAGTACCAATCGTTGCTCGATCCACTTATGGGGTGCAATTCTGCTTTTTGCTGATGTTCTCCTCCTCCACCACCACCACCACATGGTTTGCTTGGGAGTAGATGATGCCCACACTTGACTGGAGCTCTCTCTCTCTTGTATCTCTCTCTCTTGCTGCAACCTTGGAAAACATTGAAGAGTGTGTTCACCCAAATTGATGGACTTCAGCAAACAAGAATCTAACCAGGCCCAATTCCATCCAATTTCTCACTTGCAAGTCTGGAATATGCATGATTCAACAAGGTTCAACTGGAGATTCCACACAAGAAATTTAATCTTGGCTTCATTTCTGCTTAACCACATCAGCAATGTTCTTCACAGTTGCTTGGTTGCTTGATCCAACTAAGAAAAAGAAGAAGAGGGTAACCATTGAATTTGTTGTTATTTTGGATGCTAGATAGAGCTTGCTAACTTTTAACAATGAAATTTCTATCTATGATAACATGATTGCCTTGATCCATTACTAATTACTGCAGCTCCCATCACATTGTTCGTCTGCAGCATTGATGACACCCACAACTTGTTTGGGAACTTGTTGAAAACATTCAAGCAACTGGTCTCTATTCTTGAGTGTGTTAATACTCTGTTTATAGATCCCTGCACTTAGTTCAACACTAGTATTTGCTAATTAAATGACACAAGACATCATCAAATTCTTTGATGTTATTAGAGATACAAAGTTTAAACACACATCAACTTAGCAACCCGATAATGGGAGGGACCATGGCAGCAATCTACTAGAATTTCTGCACCAGATGATGATGTGCTCATATCCTCCCACAGTAAAATCTATTTGAATGACAAAAAGAAAATTGATCTCTTCTGCTGGAAGGAGGGGTTGAGCTAACGTACTGTTGTGTAGCAAAAAAATTATTTGTGGGTTGACTCTGCCGACACCTTGCCATCCCTTTATCTCCGAAAGACCAAAATTATCAATTGAACTTCCATCTATAAAAGCTTGATTGAATATGTTATGTTAGCTGCTGATATGATTTTCTCTTTGTATGTTTTTCTGTTCCAGTATACTTAAACTTCTTGGCAGCTGAACAAAATGGAAGAAAAAAACCCTGTTCAGTAAATCAAGTTTAGCAGCTAACAAATCCTTAATGTTCCATAGCAAACTGTTGTGACTCCCCTGCCAATGCACACCAGTCTTTTCTTACCATACATAAACTGTCTGGCCATAGTGTTGTTGTTGTACGTGTCAATCAGGCCTTGCCAACATTTAGGGGTTGAGGTCCAACTCATGGTGTATTGATGTTGCTACAGAATTGATTGGACCACCATCTGCATACTTCTCATGACAGGCTCTCCAAACTATGATCAGACTTACGACCTGTAACACATGGTGGGGTTCTAGATACCACCAGGTAAAGGAAGCAAATTGGCATCATGATGAGCCTCAAGAGATTTGAGAAGGGCTTCTGATGTTGCAAAAATCCAAAGATCTAAACCTAAAAAACACACGAATGCCAACACACACCTTTTTCCTTCAGGAGGACTAGCCTTAACCCCTAAACATTGACAAGACCTGATTGGGCATCATAAGTATTGATGTGGTTGTTGATTGGTGCCAACTACAAACCCATTTGCAAAGCCAGTTGCTGCTGCTCCTTGAACCCAACAATGATCAACACCTTCAAACAATCTCGTGAAGTGTTTCTGTCCAGTTTACCAGTGCCAGAACTGCACAGAACAAAATCATATTTGCAGCAGATCAAATTCTGGTAATCCTATCCTTGATATTTACCATGTCAACAACAGAAGAGCACAGAAAATGTAATCGCATGAGCTTTAAGAATGGACTGAGGACTAGTAATACACAAGTAGCAAACAAGAAGTGAAAAATTTCCTCACTATTTGCCAAAAGCAACAGACTGACCCACAAGTGTGTGAGATACAAAGAATGGACACTGAACAGTGATCAAATAGACATGAGAGATTTCTTGCATATTTTGCATAAATAACAAGACCACACCAACAATAGCAATAACACCACCACCACCATCACCACAACAACAAAACAGCAAAAACCATGAAGACTATCACACAGCCTTGCACATACCTCTCTCCATTCACAATCACTCCATGTTTCAGCAGTTTGTCTATATAGCCTAGTACATACCTCAGGAAAAAAAAAATGGGCTTTTTAATATTTCAGCCATGGAATAAAATCAGGGACCATGTAATTGTTACAATAGAATTTTCCTCTCTTATCGTGACACCTTTATCATGCTTCTGCACGTCTGTCTGCACCACCAGAAAACCCACCACCAATATGCATCATCAGAATGATCTGATTCCTTTTTTGTGTGTTCCTCTCTCGACTTTGATGAATTAAAAGTGGTAGTGACCTTAGCGTGAGTATCAGGGTCGTCAGTAGTTTTTTTGGATCATATTCTGTTTAGGGTAACTGTGGACTTTTTCTACAGGAATCTCACTATATCCACTAGTACTTAGAAGCGGTGGTGATGCAAAAATCTGTCCTGGGGTGTTTAGGACAGCCGTCCTGTAGACTTTTTAGACCAGAATGTACGAACGTGATGGCATGCAGGCCACGACATTGACTCTGGACAAAAGAAGCCACTCAAAATCATAGGTACCTCAAAATTGCTGCTGGAATCTTCTTGCTAGTCCAAGTAATTTTGAATAGTACAGTGCTTTTACCATAATATATATCTCTGGAAAAAGACAAGCTTTCCATTTTTTACAAGATTGTTCTCTTGGTGGATATGGAAAGTCGTTGCAAGAGATTAAGGGACCCACCTGCCGTTTGTGCAAACACACGATTGTGGTCCTGCTCTTTTGACTTGGTCATCTGAGCCTTGAGGTCTGTGCAGAGAATTGAGGAAGAAGCAAGAAGAAAATTTTAAGGAAGCACAAACCTCTCTCTGAATTTGAAGCACCACCCCAAAGGTTGGTGATTACTGGAATCTTTCTTTCAGTCATTCTCCCTTTTTGGAAGCGTAGTAATAGTAACAAGTGGATTCCGCCGAAATCGAAGAAGGATGCAACGTTGTTGTATCATCAGTTGTATCACTAACAGCCTCTGTCCAGAAGAAAGACAAACATTATTTTGCCCGAATTTTCATCAATCCCCAAATCTGTGGACTTCTTCCACAATTGATAAGACTACAGTGCAATCTCTTGAGATTTGGACAAGGATCGGATGAGTCTACATACGTGGAGAAAGGAAATGGGGTTGAGCATGCATTCAGAGCTTACTATTTTGGATCACAACTGTAGGATTTTATGACGTCTGCTTCATGCTTCAGAAGAGAATCAAGCCAACGCGAATCAAGCGGACGAAGCATCAAGCAGACCTCATAACATGGGGAAAGCAATCTAGGGTTCAGGGTTTAAGAAGCTTTATATGATTTGAATTCTTTCTCCAGAATAAAAGTCATCCAGTTCCCAAACCTCAGACATCTGAGTAGGTCGCTGATGATGGGCCATAAACAAGTGCAACAGAGAAGAAGAGTAGGAAGCAATTCTGAATGTAGGAATGTTGAATTCTTGAGGACTTGAAGGCTCCGAGGTTTCACACAATCCATCGTTTCAAACGCCCTTGACAATGGTGAAAATAACTGGCTGAAGGTTCTTCTCCGAAATGCTCATGTTGTTTCCATGATCTAAGCTTTTAGAGACTTGTCACAGAGTTTCGGAGTTATGGAGGAGCTCCACCAAGGAACTTCTAAGAAGTGCATTGAGACAACAAAGAATCTACTACTCTTGGTTGTGGCTTTTCATCACTTTGATAATAAGTATTTCCATTAGCTTAAAAGGCTTTATGAGCATGCGGGGATTGGATAACATTTTCCCCAAACCAATGCTGCTACTCATCATCATGTTTTGCACTATAAGTTTGTAGCTTTCATCCCATGGAGATTGAGGTGGTTAACTTGAAGCTTTGTGTGTTCAGTTCTGTATTTGTGTTTTTTCACACACAACATGACAAGATCCAGACTTCCACCATGCCACGGATGAGGAGATGGTGACATTAGATGCTAATGTTACTTAGGAGTTGGTGTTTATCAAGGACAAGAAGGGTGCAAATGGGTGTATAAAGTCAAGCACAATACAGATGGATCTATGAGCAGGTACAGAACAAGGTTGGTTGCCAAAGGTTATGCCCAAACCTATGGCATATGTGCACTCAGAGGAGGCCCTTTGGATAATTATGCTCTCAACACTCCTTGGATCCAATCTTAGCACTTGGTGCTGTCTCAAGGTGAAGCACAACCTCCCAAGGGTTCGTACTTTTGAGGGCACCATGAAGGACCTGGCCGAGATGACAAGTGGTACTGTTCTGGGCATATTGAGAAACAGATCTGATATTGAACAATAATTATTTTATCATTGATGAACAGTCCTGGTGAGTCATGAGTTTTCTTGCAATTGAGGTGTAAACAAAATAAAAGATGAACATTCAAATTTATCACTTGTTTCCTCTTTATTAACTCATAACCTTTGATCTCATTAGTAGAATGTTGTAGGACTGAGTTAAGTAGATGTGCCTTGTGATAGTATGGAGATCATGATCACAACAATATTAGGACCATGATGTCACCAACAGCACCACTTTGGCTCAAGGGCCAATATCAGAATATGAATTAACAGGGTGTTCATGATGTTGGTGCCAATATGTATGTCTGTGTGTTGCAGAAGTGCACAAAGTTCACAATGGGAAGCAGGTGCATGCCCATATTACCCAAAAGTGGTTTGCAGCAAAATCTTCAGGTTGTTAATGCTCTATGTGTATGTCAACTGTTGGACTATGTTAGTTGCTAGTCAAGTCTTTGACAAACTTGTTTCCTGTTTTTCCTGGAATGCAGTGACTGCAGCATATTCTGGGCACAGTCACGGTGGGGAGGCATATAAAGTCTATCTATGCATGCAACAAGGTGTGAAGCCAAACACCATGACTGTGCCCAGCATATGGTTATATGAGCATCCCCACCAAGCTCACTTAGTTGATGAAGGCCATGAGTACTTCCTTTCTAGTGTGAAGACTACATCATTACACCTGCACAGCACTTGGATGAGCTCAGGAGTTCATCAATAAATATGCCAATTGAGGCAGATACATCTTGAACACAGTGCTTGGTGGTTGCAGAATCATGGCAACATTAGAGCTAGCAGAATGTGCTGTAGATTGCAGTCTCAAACTGGAACCACACAATGTTGCTGTGTATGTACTACTGTTGTATGACCTTAATATTAAGGCCCCATGTGTCAAAACAAAGTAGTAAATGTTTCTCAAAGTGCTAAAGACTGCATATGCATCAACACTACTGCTTTCTTGAATTAGCATAGTAGTTTGCTGTGAACTCATTGGAAGACATAAGCTTTGAATAATACTCTTTTTTGGCACAGGCTCATGAATTCTCTTCCCCTTTCTTCCTTGAAATGTTTACCAGGTGTGCAGTTTGGATGCATAGACAACCTGGAGATAATTCTCCCTATCTTCTGGAGATAGTGAAGACATAGATAGGTAACACCCATCTTTCAGCTTCAGACTAAACAGACCCCATGGATTGAAGTACAAATAGGTATATAGTTTTTGAGAGAACAGGCTATTAGGTTGGAGTCCTCTCTCTCTACCTGCTGCATTGGCAAAAGGACAGTTCTTGTAACCTTGTGTGTGAGTAGCACCCTTCCGAGATGAAAGGGGAGGAGTACTTGCATTGAGCCAGCATTGCAGCACTGACTCTTGTTCCAGAAACAGCCTCACTAGGAATTGCACTTAGGAGTTCCTGCATCTCTTCCTCAGAAAGCTTCACACTCAGAGCTCCAACATTTGCCTCCAAATTTGCCTTCTTTGTTGTCCCAAGAGTGGGTACTGTACCATTCCCACCTTTCTGAAGAACCTACGCCAATGCTAACTGGCTTAATAAGCATTTCTTCTCTGCAATTTTGCAGACTTGCTCCCGTAAGAGCTTGTTCTTCTCAAAATTCTCCTGTTGTGCCAGTGATATCAATGTCTAACAAAACCAACAGTATACCCTATTATAAACTTGATGCTCCATTTGAAGACCATTGCCCCTGTTTCTGCTCACAAGTGGGTAGACACTCGATTGGTGATCATTAGATCTAGCTTTAAGGCAAGGATGGAAAATTACTTGCAAGTTGGAACAGTGATAGGGTGCACAGAATGATCCCAGCAAATTTCAGATGGTGATGCCTCCAAGAGCCCAATGTACTTGATCTTCTCTTCCTCCACTAACTTCTTCATTCTCTCCTACCTGAAGACAAGCAACCTTAGAACCAGAATAGTTTTCTTTAGGCAAGAAATGCATTTCATCATTGTAATCTGCTGCTCAGAAAGTCAATTGTGATTTTCATCTTCTGACTAATTTTCCAGTAAAATGTAACGTGATGTTTTCTTTATTAGAATGTTTCCATTTCCAGGAACAAACTCTTGCATGAGATTGTAATAAGTCATCTTTCAGGAATGGTTATAGCACATTGGTTATGCTTGACTGAGAACAGGACATTTGAAGAAAACATGTCAATTCAGGACTCACAAGCAACAGCATCACAAGGACATGAAGGTGCATCTCTTACAGTGATTTCAATTGGAACTTTAATATCCACATGGTGCTGGTAATAAATATCAATTTCCTCAACACCGAGCCTTTTCAAGCTTGCCTCACAAGCTGCTTGAACATACTCCAGATCTCCTTAAACAATATGTTTCCCATCCTTGTGATTACTAAATGGCGTTGGTACAAATTTGCACCTTGTCCCAAATTCCTACATCTCCAAGAATGCAGCAATTTGTCTCAGCCCAGGTACTACTAGATCCAAAAGATAGGACACCCCACAGCATGGGGGGTAGTTGAGTTACAAGGATTTGGTGATCAACCTAATGTTGTTCTTTAACAACATATAATTTTCTTGTGCTTGCTTATGGTTAGTAAATGGTTGGTACATTTCATGTTATTCAGAAGGGCCTCCCCACATCTATAATTTGCCCTGAGTATCGTGCATACAAGCATGACATGGCAGATCTTGTTGACCAACAAGAACTAGAAGCCATTGAAGGCAGCATGGACTCTGTGCTGTTGTTTTGGCAATGACGTGCAAAAGTTGTCAGCTTTCAGCTTGACTTCACATACTTAAGCTTGTCAGTTGAATCAAGATCCATTGAATGCTTGTTAATCAATTCAGATGAAGGTGAGAAGGATGATGCCTGTAGCAAAATTGTCCTCTGGAAATTGTGCAGAAGATTTCAAGCCATAATGACTAGTCACAATTTCTTTGATATAGAATAATTGTTCTGAGCATCCATTTGGTGCAGCAATGTCTCATCCTGCTGCAAAGAATTGTCTACAAAAAGTTATTCATGTCTATGAACATAATCTGTTAATTTGGTGACAAAACTCTCATGATTAGTGACACCAAAATTAGGTTGCTTGGTGATGTCTATGGGAGGCCACACCATATCTCACTTGTTTGATGAACCATGTTCTGTAGCCATTAGGGCCATGTACAGATAGGCAAAATATGGATAGTCTTGCCAATGGCATAAGATGGACAGTTTGTTTTGTTTCAGATCCATCTGCCATTTTGAAGCTCAACTGTGGTATTTCAGGGGATTGTTTTAAGAGGGTTTACAAGTTCAAGATACTCACATTACCTTACACTCCAAAATGAAAATATTGAAATTACTCTTTGAAGCAAGCATGACTGTAACTTTCTCTGATTGAGTTTGGAAGTTAAACTTCAGAGAGATGTGTGATACAAGTTTATTTGTGATTGAGTTCCCCTACCCTGAGTATTTTGTGCAGGAGAGGTGCATTTGATAAATCCCAAGGGAGGCTTTTGATGAGTTCTACTCTACCAGCTGCCCCTCTTTGCATGTGAAAGTCCCTCTCTATTTCAGTTGATTTCTATCTGCTAGCTCCTTCATTCCAGAGGTCTCTGATTTTAGATAAGCCTTCATGAGTCTCAACCATCGGTTGCCATACATGAGTCTGGAACAAGGAAGAGAACAACTTCCCCCATGTTCCTGGTTCTCCATTTGGAGGCAGCCACATTTTGTTAACAGATTACTCAATAACTGTGAGGGCATTCAATTGGGGACAGAGAAGCCATGAAGGCTCATTAAAAATTTCTATCCTTCTCATGAACACTCATGCATGGCAACCACCTGGACTCTGATTTTCTGATAAGCCTTCATGAGTCTCAACCACTGCTTGCTAACTCATTTTTTAGTTCTTGGGCTTAGGCCTAAGTGTAAAGCCAATGGGTCTGAATTCCAGCTATCCACCAAAAGGAACGCTCTATTTTAAGTTGGGACCATTCTTGGGCCCTAATGTAAAGTTGGCCTAAAAGGTGGGCCAGAGATTTCTCGGGCGTGGGCCCTAGTGTAAAGTGAGCCTTAGCACAGCAAGCCTTGGAATGGCAAGTGACCTTTCAAACATGATGGAGCATTTTCTTCCAATCACCAAAGAGTTATAGTCAAAATTGCATGTTTGAAAATGTATCCTGTGATATTTCTGCATAATGGCAACTCCAGCAGTTTCATCAACTGTTCTGATGAGTTTGACTGCGTGGGTCCATAGAAATATATGAATATCCTTGGGATGAAATTGACATATAGTCTGGTATGAGGGAAATCCAACACTCAAAATAATGTAAGATGATTCTCATGTTACATGTACCCTGTGATATATTTCTGCATAATGACAAGTCCAGCAGTTTCATTGACTGTTCTGATGAATTTGACTGCATGGGTCTAGGCTATAGAAATATATGAATATCTTTGGATGAAATACACACATAGTCCGGTATGGGGAACATCCAACACTTAGAATAATGGAAGATGAATCTCATTGAGAGGTGCATCTGATGCAACTAAAACTCTGTAGCAAACTTGTTTTAATTCAATAATGTGTTTTAATTCGAAGGCCCAAACATAGCGTTTTCTGCAAATCTATGTGAGCTCAGAGAACAGGACTGGAAAGAAAAATAAGCATGGAATCCTTGTGCACTCCTACATGATTTGGAAAAGGTGAGAAATGAATAGATCAATCCAACAATTACAAAACTCCCAGAGAAATAGAGTTTAGAGATCCCCAGAATGAAATTTGTCTTCTTACTCTTGACAGACTAGTACTCCAAAAACAGTGATTCTCTTCAGGATCTGAGAGAATTTCAAGAGTGAACATCAGGAAAGTTAAGGACAGATTGTGAAGGAAAACAGATAGGGCAAAAGTGTCAATGACCATGAAGAATTAATCTGTTGTGACCAATGTGAGATTTCTTGTCATTCCAATTGACTGCTTGCATGAGAGCTGGACATCACAGGCTTAACCTACAGAATGCTTAGATTGTTTTGTAATGGAGATGCCAAAATTTTGACAACAGTACATGGTGGAAAGCATGCCAATCCAGTTGTTATAACGTTCTTCCCATACATGAACTTTTCAGGATGGAGAACTGGACAAAATTTTAGTAGAGGTGTTGATATATTTGAATGGACATGGGACCACTGTGATCACAATTACATGATGCAAAGCTATTGGAGAAATCATAGTTGAGGCATTTAAGACAAAAATCAGCGAGCTGCAACTTGTGCCAAATGAGTTACATTTAAGGATAGTAACCTAACCAAGCCTTTCCCTAACCACATGAAAGCAAGGGGCTTTTGCTCAACCAAATTAAATGCAGTACCTGCATCCACCGGCAACACAAATCCTCCTGAATGTACATGCTGTGAGAATTGTTCCCTTCCAAGCTTTCATGTAGCCTTTCATGCCACATGGATACAATTTAAATGCTGCTAAATTACTGCAAAGACAAAAGATGTCAACTCTAGATGAAGTACAGGTAAGGTTCTGCATGTCCACAAAAGAAACAAAAGTGAGCACATGAATGAACGACACTACTGGTTGTAATGGAGAGGGAAGGGAGAGCATTATTGATGCCACAAAAACATTGGCAGGGAATGACATTTTTCTGTCAAGAAGTGCACTATTCACCAATAGGATAGAGTGACAGGGTCAGCACCAAGACCATGGAGAACCTGGCCCCTTCCTTTGGTTTAGAAAACTATTTCCTTCCCACATCTTGAGATTAGGTATCTTCCCTCCGCTGAGGATTCACAGAAAAAGGAAAGGCCTAAGCTGTGCAATCCTGCCACTGTCCCTGCTGGCAGAACTCCTGAAAAGTCAGCATAGAGACTGGGACTTGTGAGAGATATAATACGGATTTGCTGATATTCACTCAGCTATAGAGCAACATTTCATATGAGGTTCCTCCACAGTACTACTAGGTTGTGCAGCCTCCTCCACAATGTGCTGCCTACACTGCCTATTAGCACTACCAATCTTTTGGAACTTACCTGCTTTTGTGCCTACAGATTTACAGCCATACATTGTTTAGAAGCCAACCACATGCTTGTGCAGAAGAAAATGAGCACACTATTATGCTTTCCACATGGAGAAGATTAGAGTTATTATTTGACAGATGGTGCTCGTACTGAAACAAAGCAGACCCAAAAGCAGTCATGTTTGAGCAGGTCAGAAGGGCTTGCCTCCCTGATAGAAAAATCCCCGATGACAAGTGCAATTGTGAATGATGACAATGTTGGCAAATGCAACCAGAACCTTGCAGCTAAATTCCAATTGCCTTTCACACAGAGAGGCAGTGCACAAGATCCTGCAGTACATCGATCCACTAGATCATCATTGAACACACAATTGTGAGCTATGATGACGGTGGAACCATATGGCAGCAGTACTGGTACCTTCGTTCAAAATTGAATTACTCAATGAAACTCCATACCTGGTGTTATGTGCTCAAGCCTTTGATTGTTGGCAAAACATTGTACAGTTTGATCTTCGTCACTTTGTAGAAAGAACCCTGACGCCATTGTGTTTTCTCCATTCTGTTCCCGACGTCAATTTTTGCTCTTCCTTATGTCGGTCTTGGTTAATTTCTTTGCTACATTTACTTCTGAGACCGTGAACAATGCCCTCCGCACTACCGACCCAGTCGTTTTGAGCCCTCTCGCCATGGATCCGGCCCACATCCCAATAAAAAACGGCTCTCCGACTCCGCCAAAAACAACCCGAGAGGTCGAAATGCGACCCCGAGCCATTCACGTCGGAAACAGGAATGAGCTCGTCGAAGTCACACCGGTGCAGGGAAAATAAAACCATGCTTGGATAGAAATCAGTCGTCACATCTGTTTTCTTATTCTTCAAATTAAACATCCGCGAATGCAAAAAAACCGACAAGAATTGCACGAATCTGGGTATCACAACGCGTGCAATCTTTTTCTCGAACAATGAATCTCTCGAGATCTGACATATCGCGCTCTGTCATTGACTCATTAATGTCCGCTATCCAAAGACTGCATCGGCATCCCATTACACATCACCTTCACAAAAATGTTTCCTGGATGGCACTCCAGATTTCTTACAATTCCCAAAGCTGTTGTGAGAAGGGAGTCAAGACATGTGTCTACTTTGCTGGAACAAATTCCGTTCTGGCGAAATGGACTATTTCTGGTGCTTGTGATCCACACGCACTAGTGCCTATGGTCTCCAGCACCGACTATGTATACTAGATCCTGTAAAATTAGAGTACTCCAGTACAATTGGAGGGAAGCCAATGAGCAGCAGCTTATCGAGAACAAGGATATTGACAGCTCTACAGAGTCACCAGACGAAGAATTTGGCAACTTGTTTGCCAGGAAGGCTTGTGCAATTGGAAAGACACGGTGTGCTGACAAACAATGCACTGTTTTCTTCCAACATTTTCATATCTGAACTCTGAGTCATTTAACCTACACGATTTTCTTCTTCACATGTTTTCGGCATGATGATTGTTCAGAGAATTCATTCCAGCTTCTGTCCTTTCCATACGAAAGTTCGACCTGACGCTAAACCGTGGGAGCTCATAGTTGATGCAGTAGTGGAGCACGCACCTGCTTGCTGCTAACAAGAAACCAATTGTGGGTGAGCCTTGAGAAGAGTCGCAGGTTGAAGATGTTTTGGGAAACAGGAACGGCTGACTCGCATGTGTGTGGTAGCGGAGGTCAAAACTTCAAAAGAAGCGGAGGCCATGTTCTGGCATAGCATACGCCGCAAGACATTTTCAAATGGTCAAGCATGTCCTATCCCTCCAATTGTTCTTCCTTGGATCATCCATGAACGCTTCCAAGTCTATGGGGAACACATATAAGATTACAATACACTAGTACAAGAGAATTCCTTCAAAGACATCTTGTTTGTGATTGATGCTCGTCCAGACGTTGCCTGATTCCCCTGAACTGCAAATTTCCCAGGTTCAATTACCTTTGGACACTCTTCTCTACCTGATTCTGGAAGTTGTATGATGATTATTATAGAATTATCCTGAAAGATTCCTTCATAACTTCAGATTTCCTACTGCTTTTGTGTGTTTCAGGCCTCCCGAGTAGAAAACGGTGGACCTTAGAAGTTCTGTGATGTTGTAGAATTGAAAGACGTAGCTTAGTGATAAGTGGCTAGCTAATCAACTTGTAGCAGATGATGATCTCACTGTCGGATGTCAAAACATGCAGATGATCAACACTGGGTGTTTTTTCTTTGCAGAACTAAGGAGACACCACCAACAAAATAGCTCACCACTACAAAAACCTGAGGTTTGGTACACAAACGTGAAATGAAATTATTGCAGGCCCCAGAGATTATTTTGGAACGTGTGAAATGCAGATAGTTACAACAACTGAGTCCACATTGTTACGAGTGAATTGTGGCAGTTCTGCTCTCTCTAGTTGAAATCACTGTACTATACCATATGTATGCTATAAATACTCCATGGTTGGTTGCATTCTGCAGTCTTCACCTGTGTTAAAAGTCATGATCCTGTTGTGGTCTATTTGTCTTCGTGTTCAAACTTCAGATACTCTAACATTACCTCAAGTTTCTGTTAGTTCTGCATTGTACCCTGTAGTCGCAGAGTCATTATGAAATTGGAAAGCTGAGCTGAGAAACTTCTTTTAATTCAATATATATACAAATCACAGTTCAGAATATGCTGATCATGCTTGTATTGATCATGAATCCAGAGTATCTGATATGTGATATGTGAGTTGACCGATGCAACTGAAACATATTAACTAACAATCTGAATACCCAAGGATTGTAAAGAGAACAAGTATGACTATCAATGAGCTTACACAAAGGTGACTTCACAGCAAACATTAATGTAGAATCTTAACTTGCCAATACAAAAACCTTCACCAAGTTTCATTGAGAACTATTGAAATCTTGACTCATCTCATTGAACAACTCAAGAATTTGAATTGGGAATTGCAATCTCATGGATAACTTGAAAGTGGAGATACATATGGTACATAGTATACACATTGAAAAGGGAAAATCGACTCCACATGGGAAAGAGGGAGATCTAGACACTACTACATATTGTGCCTTTTTGCGAAGGGCTAAACAAAAAACCGGAAGGGTTTGCGAAGCAAAAACAACCTGCCATATTTGCAATGCGACACGCATCGCACCTTGTGGTTCACCAACCATCGCTAATTTATAATGTACCTTAAATCATTGCAGCATTTTTGCGACATATACCACAAACAAAACTTTGCGACCCGCTCAGTCTCTGTCCACCCTAGCGATATTCCACACTTCGCAACGTTTAATCATACTCACAACATCACACATTTTACAATACACAAAGTATCGCTAAACACTTTGAGAGTCACAAGAAATAGCAAGCTTGTGTTATTCGGTGCATCACATTTTGCGTTTGAATATGTATCGCAAACCTCATCACAAATTTTTACAAAACTTTCCGGTGGTGGATGTATCGCAAGTTGCGATGTGCGTTAGCTCACAAAGTAGTAAAAGGGTTACTGGAG